>Ga0247837_1000535_pt1 | contig 80264 bp, 69 predicted proteins | sample LaCtaG_2_FD_187115 | JGI IMG/M metagenome (GOLD analysis project Ga0247837, IMG submission 187115) | Freshwater microbial communities from meromictic Lake La Cruz, Castile-La Mancha, Spain - LaCruzMarch2015_14.5m | ecosystem: Environmental > Aquatic > Freshwater > Lake | place: Spain: Castile-La... | reverse complement strand
TACGCATAGAAGATCAGTGAGTTACGCTGCTTTCGGGCGTTACCGTAAAGCAACTTTCTTTTTGTGTAACAGATCTATCATGATGTTTTTAAAAGAATCTTCTCCCTACGGAGATCCCAGAGAGCCCTGCCCGCGACCCCGGTCGTTGCGACCGAACACCCTATGACCGATCAGTGTGCCATTCGCTTCGAGTCCAAACCGCTGCGGCGTCTGCGCCCTTCGGAGTTCAGACGCCTGCGGACCCTGACCGCGGGGGGCAAGCAGTCGCATTTACTGACGGTGCTGCGCGAGCGCCCCGCCTGGGCCCAGTGCTTTCTGGCCTGGCGTGGGGAGGAGATTCTCGGCTGGAGCCTGGCACGCTGGTTCGCGCCCTTGACGGACGCGCCCCGTAACGCGCATGTCAGTGTCTTCGTGGACCCGGCCTGGCGGCGTCTCGGGCTGGGCCGGCGGTTACTGGATCAGGCGGTGGAGTTTGCCGTCGGCCATCGGTTGCGGCCCTGGGTCTATGCGGGGCACGCGGATCAGTCGGCCTTCTTTCGGGCCTGCGACGCCCGGGTGGGAGTCGTCACAACCCCTTTTTTATCACGCTAGAAGGGTCATTCGTATCGGTGCGAATGACCGTTGAGCGGATAGGCACTCCCGGCATATTGAAATATGGGTTTTGTTGACTACTTTACTCAGAGTCGCGCCCTGCCCCGCGACCCCGGGGCTTAACCAAAACTTGACAGGTAAGCAACGATGAGACTTTCGACGAAAGGTAGATACGCAGTGACCGCCATGCTCGACCTGGCGCTGCATTCCGGCAACGGTCCGGTGACCCTGGCGGATATTTCCGTCAATCAAGGGATCTCTCTGTCATACCTCGAACAACTGTTTGCGGCCTTGCGCGGCAAACAGTTGGTGCGCGGGGTCAGAGGGCCCGGCGGCGGCTACTACCTCGGCCGGCCCGCCAATGAGGTGTCCATCGCCGACATCATCTGTGCCGTCGACGAGTGGGTGGAATTCACCCGCTGCGGCGGTCGGGAGAATTGTCGGGCGGGCCAGCCGTGCCTGACCCATCAGTTATGGGACCAACTGAGCGATGAGATCTTCCATTTTCTCAGTGGGATCAGCCTGGCCGACCTGGTCGAGCGGGGCCGCACGGAGCGGCCCAAGGCCCGCCCGGACTTGGCCGAGGCGAGCGGGAAGCGGCGCGCCGCCTGAGTGCACGGATGACGCTGGCGTGACGGAGTCGATGCCGGGGCGTCCGGACCATCGGCTCCCGCGGCGGCGCACGCGGGATTTGCAAGGGCGAGCGGGTGTCGCAGGCGTCGCGGTGCTATCCTTCGCGGTTTCCCGCGGGCCTCGCGGGACCGGCCGACCGGCCGGGTAACTGCAAGCTACCGGGAAACGCATCGCGATGGCCGAACAGCCTGACGGGTTGATTACGATCCAGGACTACATCCGCTGGGGGGCAACCCGGTTCAACCGGGCCGGTCTCTGGTTCGGTCACGGCACGGACAATGCCTTGGATGAGGCGGCGCAACTGGTCTTGAGTTGCCTGCACCTGGAGCCTGGGCTGCCCGCCTCCTTCCGGGACTGCCGCCTGACCCCGGCCGAGCGGGTGGCGGTGGCGGACTTGATCGAACGGCGGGTGACCGAGCGCGTCCCCGCCGCCTATCTCACCGGCCGCGCCTGGTTCGCCGGGCTGGCATTCGAGGTCAACGACCAGGTCCTGGTACCCCGCTCACCGATCGCCGAGCTGGTCGAGGCCGGCTTCGATCCCTGGATCGACGCCGCCCGGGTCGGGCGCGTCTTGGATCTCTGTGCCGGCAGCGGCTGCATCGGGATCGCCGCGGCGCACTTCCTGCCCGATGCGGACGTTGACCTGGTCGACATCTCGCCGGCGGCCCTGGAGGTCGCGCGGCGCAATGTGGCGCGCCATGGCGTGGCGGATCGGGTGCGGGTCCTGGAGTCGAACCTGTTCGACGCCCTGGCCGGTCAGCGTTATGACGTGATCGTCTCCAATCCCCCCTACGTGGCGCGCGCCGAATTGGCGGCGCTCCCCCCCGAGTACCATTGCGAGCCGGAACTGGGTCTGCTCGGGGGCGAGGACGGCCTGGATCTGGTGCTGCTCATCCTGCTGGAGGCGGGCCGGCACCTGGCCGACGGGGGTATCCTGATCTTGGAGGTGGGCAATGCGGCGGCCGAATTGGAGCAGCGCCTGCCGCGGGTGCCCTGGACCTGGCTTGAGTTCGAGCGCGGCGGGGAGGGCGTGCTACTGTTGACCCGTGAGCAGCTCGACCTGCACCAGCGCCAGTTCGAGGAGGCTTGAGGCCAGGACCGCCGGTGGTGTGCCACCGCGCCGCCTTCCATACCATGGCCATCACTTGCGTGCCCCAGTGGATCCGTGACGCCCACCGGCGCCACGCGCGTCCCCGGGCCACGGCGCCTGAATCGCCCATTCTGCGGGCATCGCAACCATTTCCGACACCTGAGGGTAGAATTGATGGAACAGGGTATCTCCTTTGACCTGGGCCTGATCCGCCGCTATGACCAGAGCGGCCCCCGTTACACCTCCTACCCGACGGCGGTGGAGTTCGACGAGCGTTTCGATGCGGCCGCCTACAGCGCCGCCTGTGCGCGCAGCAATCAGAGCGGGCGGCCCCTGTCCCTGTATTTCCATCTGCCGTTCTGCGACACGGTCTGTTTCTACTGTGCCTGCAACAAGATCGCGACCAAGGACCGGAGTCTGGCCCCGCCCTATCTGGAGCGGCTGCACAAGGAGATCGCGATGCAGTCGGCGCTCTTCGACCGCCACCGGGTGGTGGAGCAGTTGCACTGGGGCGGCGGTACCCCGACCTTCCTGAGCCACGACCAGATGCAGGGGTTGATGGATCAGACCCGCCGTCACTTCACCCTGGCGGACGATGCCACCGGTGAATTTTCCATCGAGATCGATCCGCGGGAGGCCGACGCCGCTACCGTGGCGCTGCTGCGGCGCATCGGTTTCAATCGCATGAGCCTGGGGGTGCAGGATTTCGATCCGCGCGTCCAGGAGGCGGTCAACCGCATCCAGACCGAGGCGCAGACGCTCGAGGTGCTGGAGGCGGCGCGCGCCCAGGGGTTTCGCTCCATCAGTCTCGACCTGATCTACGGCCTGCCGCTGCAGACCGCGGCGAGCTTCCTGAGCACGCTCGACCGCATCATCGAGCTGACCCCGGACCGGGTGTCGGTGTTCAATTACGCCCACCTGCCGACTCGCTTTAAGCCCCAGCGGCGCATCAACGAGGCCGACCTGCCGGCCCCGGAGGTGAAGCTTGCGATCCTGCAGAGCACCATCGCGCGCCTGGGCGAGGCCGGCTATGTCTATATCGGCATGGACCATTTCGCCCGCCCGGACGACGAGTTGGCGCTGGCCCAGCGGGCCGGGACCCTGTACCGCAACTTCCAGGGCTATTCAACCCATGCCGATTGCGACCTGATCGGGCTCGGCGTCACCTCCATCGGCAAGGTGGACAACACCTACGGGCAGAACCGGCGCGAACTCGACGAGTATTACGCCGACCTGGACGCCGACCGCCTGCCCGTCTTCCGCGGTCTGGAACTCAACCGCGACGACTTGATCCGCCGCGACGTTATCACGCGCCTGATCTGCAATTTCCAGCTCTCCATGCCGGCCGTGGAGGTCGCTTGGGACATCGTGTTCGCGGACTATTTCGCGGATGCCTTGAAACGCCTGGAGGTCATGGTCGCCGACGGCCTGGTCGAGATCGGCGATGGGACCATCCGGATCCTGCCGCGTGGGCGCCTGCTGGTGCGCAACATCTGCATGACCTTCGATGCCTACCTGGCGAACAAGTCCGGACCGATCGGGTTCTCCAAGGTGATCTGATATACTAACGGGCTTTTGCAGCCGGTCGGCCCTGCCTGCAAGACCCACGGTGACGGGGTCGGCGCGGGGGTGTCGGCCGGGTTCCCTGATGACGGCCGCGACGCTGGGAGACGAGACGTATGCAAGTATCGGTGGAGACGGGAGAGGGTCTTGAGCGGCGGATGCACGTCGAGCTCCCAAGCGAGAGCATTCAGGCGCAGGTGGAAAAGCGGCTCCAAGAGCTTGCACGCAGTGTCCGTCTGCCGGGGTTCCGGCCGGGCAAGGTACCGCTCAAGGTGCTGCGCCAACGCTTTGCCGGCCAGGTGGAGCGCGAGGTCTTCGGCGACCTGTTGCAGTCGAGCTTCGCCGAGGCGGTGGCCGGTCAGTCGCTGCGCCTCGCCGGGACGCCGCAGATCGAGCCGGAGGTCGACCCAGCCACCAAGCGTTTCGGCTTCACGGCAACCTTCGAGGTCCTGCCCCAGGTCGAACTGGTGTCCCTGACGGGCCAGGTGGTCAAGCGGCCGACGGCCGCGATCACCGATGCGGACCTGGAGGCGATGCTCGAGCGGCTGCGCGAGCAGCGCAAGACCTGGGGCCCGGTCGAGCGCCCGGCGCAGGACGGTGACCGCCTGACTGTCTCCTTCGTCGGCACCCTGGAGGGCGAGTCCGAGCCCTTCCAGGGCGGCAGTGCCACCGCGGTCCCGGTCGAGCTCGGCTCCGGGCGCATGCTCCCCGGCTTTGAAGCGGGGCTCGTCGGTGCCGCCACGGGGGAGACGCGCACCCTGGCGCTGCGTTTTCCCGAGAGCTACCAGCGTGCCGACCTGTCCGGGCGGGCGGTGAGCTTCGAGGTCACCGTCGAGGCCGTGGCCGAACCGCTGTTGCCGGTGGTGGACGAGGAGTTCGCCCGCGCCTTCGGGGTGCCCGACGGCGACCTGGAGCGGTTCCGCGCCGATGTGCGCGCCAACATGGCGCGGGAATTGAAACAGCGGATCCAGGCCCGCACCAAGGAGTCGGTGATGGACCTGCTGGCCGGGGCCCACCAGGTGGCGATCCCGAAGATCCTGCTGGCGGAGGAGGTGCGGGGGCTCAAGGGGCAGATGCGTGAGAGTATCGGCGTCCCCACGATGGACCTGCCCGACGCGCTGTTTGAAGAGCCAGCCGGGCGCCGGGTCGCCCTGGGCCTCATCATCGGTGAGTTGGTGAAGCAAAACGGGATCAAGGCCGAGCCGGCCCGGGTCCGTGCCGCGGTCGAAGAGTTGGCATCCACCTACGAGGATCCCAAGGCGGTCGTCGATTACTACTATGCCGAGCGCAAGCGCTTAGCCCCGGTGGAGTCACTGGTCCTGGAGGATCAGGTGGTGGCCTGGGTCCTGGACCAGGTTACCGTCGAGGATGAAGAAATCAGCTTCGCGCAGTTGACCGACCCGGCGTCGGCGAGCGCGCAGACCTAACCCGAGCCCCGCGGTGGCCCGGGGTATCCCTGCCCCGGCAACACCACGCGGTCGGATCGCAAGCGTAGATTCTAAAGACGAGCAGACAGCATGAACAAGCCCGAGAGTCGCACCCAGTGGAGGCCGGAAGGCCTGGGGCTGGTGCCGATCGTCATCGAGCAGACCGCGCGCGGCGAGCGTTCGTTTGACATCTACTCGCGGCTCCTGAAGGAGCGGGTGATCTTCCTGGTTGGGCCGGTAGAGGACTACATGGCCAACCTGGTGGTCGCCCAGATGCTCTTCCTGGAGTCCGAGAACCCGGACAAGGACATCCACATCTACATCAACTCCCCCGGCGGTTCGGTGACCGCGGGGCTGGCGATCTACGACACCATGTGTTTCGTCCGTCCGGACGTGAGTACCCTGTGCATCGGTCAGGCGGCCAGCATGGGGGCACTGCTCCTGGCCGGCGGCACTGCGGGCAAGCGCTACTGCCTGCCCAACTCGCGCATGATGATCCACCAGCCGTTGGGCGGTTTTCAGGGGCAGGCGACCGACATCGACATCCATGCCCGTGAGATCCTGCTGCTGCGCGATCGGCTCAACGGCATCCTCGCCCACCACACCGGTCAGTCGATCGAGAAGATCGCCGATGACACGGAGCGTGATCGCTTCCTGGGCGGCGACGAGGCCCAGGCCTACGGATTGATCGACAAGGTACTAACCGAGCGCGGGCCGGCACTGGGCAAGGCCTGAGCCCAGTCGAGCACCGGCTGAGCGCCGGTCGCGCGCCGCGCCCCAGCGGGTCCGGCGCCGGCGCTCGGCGCGCCCCGCGCCCCGTCGGCGGCAATTCCGGTCATATTCCCGTCTTGCCATACGGACTCAAAGCGTTATGATTGACGCAGCATCGATTGGGCCCTTCGGGGTCCGGTCGCCAACCGACCCACGGAGTGTCATCCCCGATGAGTGGAAGCAACCACGGTAAGAGCGACGAGGGCAAACTCCTCTACTGTTCGTTCTGCGGCAAGAGCCAGCACGAAGTGCGTAAGCTTATCGCCGGCCCCTCCGTGTTCATCTGCGACGAGTGTGTCGAGCTGTGCAACGACATCATCCGCGAGGAGATGCAGGAAGGGGTAGGGGACGCCACCAGCAAGCTGCCCAAGCCGCGCGAGATCAAGGAGAGTCTGGACGAGTTCGTCATCGGTCAGGAGTACGCCAAGAAGGTCCTGTCGGTCGCCGTCTACAACCACTACAAGCGCTTGGAGGTCTCGGAGGCCAAGGAAGAGATCGAGATCGCCAAGAGCAACATCCTGCTGATCGGACCTACGGGGTCGGGCAAGACCCTGTTGGCCGAGACCCTGGCGCGCCTGCTCAACGTCCCCTTTACCATCGCCGACGCGACCACCCTGACCGAGGCCGGGTATGTGGGGGAGGACGTCGAGAACATCATCCAGAAGCTGCTCCAGAAGTGCGACTACGACGTCGAGAAGGCGCAGACCGGCATCGTCTACATCGACGAGATCGACAAGATCTCGCGCAAGTCGGACAATCCGTCTATTACCCGAGATGTGTCCGGCGAGGGTGTTCAGCAGGCCCTGCTCAAGCTGATCGAGGGGACCGTCGCCTCGGTGCCGCCCCAGGGCGGACGCAAGCACCCCCAGCAGGAATTCCTCCAGGTCGATACCTCGAACATCCTGTTCATCGTCGGCGGGGCCTTCGCGGGTCTGGACAAGGTGATCCAAAACCGCTCGCGCAAGGGCGGAATCGGTTTCAACGCGGATGTCCACAGCAAGGACGACAAGCGCCAGATCGGCGAACTCCTGGCCTCGGTGGAGCCCGAGGACCTGATCAGGTACGGGCTGATCCCGGAGTTCGTCGGCCGGCTGCCAGTGATGGCGACCCTGGAAGAGCTCGATGAGGCGGCCCTGATGCGCATCCTCACCGAGCCCAGGAACGCCCTGGTCAAGCAGTACGGGCGCCTGTTCGAGATGGAGGGCGTGGAGTTGGAACTGCGCGACGACGCCATGCGCTGTATTGCCAAGAAGGCCATGGAACGTAAGACCGGCGCCCGCGGTCTGCGGACCATCATGGAGCAGGTGCTGCTGGATACCATGTATGACCTCCCGTCGATGAAGAGTGTGTGCAAGGTGGTGTTGGACGGGTCGGTGATCATGGGCGAGAACAAGCCCTACCTGATCTACGAGGGCCTCGAAAAGCAGGCCGCCTCCGGGGATTGACCCTGATTGTTGCCAGTGGGGAGCGGGGGCCTGGCGCTCCCGCCGACGCTGGTCGCGGGGCGGGACGCCCCGGCTCCTTTGCAGCCAATGTGTTGAACTGGGCCCTGTCCGCCCTGATCCTTTGCCCATCCAGTCATCAGCCGAGCGCACTGCCGGGCCCGCTCCGGACCTCGCCGACCCTGTCGGGAATCGGGTCAGCGCACCGGCCAGTCGCCATCCCACGAGCGTTTCAGCACAGAGAGCGTCAATGGCACAGCACGAATCTTCGCGATCCCCCTCCTCGACCTCGCCGGAGGTGCCGGTCCTGCCGCTGCGTGATGTCGTGGTCTACCCGCACATGGTCATCCCCCTGTTCGTAGGCCGTGACAAGTCGATCCGCGCCCTCGACGGCGCCATGGCGCACGACAAGCAGATCCTCCTGGTGGCCCAGAAGAGCGCCGACGTCGATGACCCGGGGCCCGCTGACCTTCACCAGATCGGCACCCTGGCCAATATCCTGCAACTCCTGAAGCTTCCCGACGGGACCGTCAAGGTTCTGGTGGAGGGCAACCGGCGCGCGCGCATCGCGCGTTTCGTCACGACCGACAAGACCTTCGCGGCCCTGATCGAGCCCTTGCCCGAGACCCTGGAGGCGGACGAGCGCGAACAGGAGGTGCTGATCCGCTCCGCGGTGGCCCTGTTCGACCAGTATGTGAAACTCAACAAAAAGGTTCCGCCCGAGGTCCTGACCTCGCTCGCCGGTATCGACGAGGCCGGCCGTCTGGCCGATACCATGGCGGCGCACATGTCGCTGAAGCTCGACGAGAAACAACGGGTCCTGGAGATGACCGATATTCAGGCGCGGATCGAGCACCTGATGGGCCTCATGGAGTCGGAGAACGACCTCCTCCAGATGGAGAAGCGCATCCGCGGCCGGGTCAAGCGCCAGATGGAGAAGAACCAGCGCGAGTATTACCTCAACGAACAGATGAAGGCGATCCAGAAGGAACTGGGCGAGCTCGACGAGGCACCCAATGAGATCGAGGAGCTGGCCAAGCGGATCGAAAACGCGGGGATGCCCAAGGAGGTCAAGACCAAGGCCCTGGCGGAACTGGCCAAGCTGAAGCTCATGTCGCCCATGTCCGCCGAGGCGACGGTGGTGCGCAACTATGTCGATACCCTGGTCAACGTGCCCTGGAAGGCGCGCACCCGCATCCGCAATGATATCCGGGTCGCCGAGCAGGTCCTCGACAAGGACCACTACGGGCTGGAGCGGGTGAAGGAGCGCATCCTCGAATACCTGGCTGTGCAGCAGCGCGTGCGTAAACTCAAGGGTCCCATCCTGTGTCTGGTGGGTCCGCCCGGCGTGGGCAAGACCTCCCTTGGGCAGTCCATTGCGCGCGCCACCAACCGCAAGTTCGTGCGCATGTCGCTCGGCGGGGTGCGCGACGAGGCCGAGATCCGCGGCCACCGCCGCACCTATATCGGCGCCCTGCCGGGCAAGATCATTCAGAACCTGTCCAAGGTCGGTTCGCGCAACGCCTTCTTCCTGCTCGACGAGATCGACAAGATGGCGATGGACTTCCGCGGTGATCCGGCCTCCGCTTTACTGGAGGTCCTGGACCCGGAGCAGAACCACACCTTCAACGATCATTACCTGGAGGTCGACTTCGATCTCTCTGAGGTCATGTTCGTCGCCACCGCCAACACCCTCAACATCCCCCCGGCGCTGCTGGATCGGATGGAGGTGATCCGCCTCTCCGGCTATACCGAGGATGAGAAGATCGCCATCGCCGAGCGCTACCTGATCCCCAAGCAAACCAAGCACAATGGGCTGAAGTCCGGGGAACTGGTCATCCGCGAGTCGGCCGTGCGCGACATCGTGCGCTATTACACCCGCGAGGCCGGGGTCCGCAATCTGGAGCGCGAGATCTCCAAGATCTGCCGCAAGGTAGTCAAGGAGGTCCTGCTGAAGAAGCGCGACACGGCTACCACCGTCAACGCCAAGTCCCTGGAAAAGTACCTGGGCGTCCAGCGCTTCCGGTTCGGTCGGGCGGACGAATTCGACCAGGTCGGACAGGTGACCGGGCTCGCCTGGACCGAGGTCGGCGGCGAACTCCTGCGCATCGAGTCGGCGCTGGTCCCCGGCAAGGGCAAGTTCACCTACACCGGGCAACTTGGCGACGTGATGCAGGAGTCGATTCAGGCGGCCATGACCGTCGTGCGCGCTCGCGCCGACGCCCTGGGTATCGCCCCCGATTTCCACAACGTTTTCGACGTGCACATCCACGTCCCCGAGGGGGCCACGCCCAAGGATGGCCCGAGTGCGGGCGTCGCCATGTGTACCGCGCTGGTCTCGGCCCTGACCAAGATCCCGGTCCGCTCCAACGTCGCCATGACCGGTGAGATCACGCTCCGCGGTGAGGTGTTGCCGATCGGCGGTCTCAAAGAAAAACTGCTGGCCGCCCATCGCGGCGGCATCGACACCGTGATCATCCCGCGGGAGAACGAGCGCGACCTCACCGAGATCCCGAAGAACATCCAGCAGCATCTGGACATCCGGCCGGTGCGGTGGATCGACGAGGTGCTGGACATCGCGCTGACCCGCAGGCCCGAGCTGATCGACACCGCCGCGGAAGGTGGCGACGGCGCCAGCCCCAAGGAGGAGGTCCCGGAAAAGGCCTCGGACCCGGCCCGCGATCAGTCGGTACGCACCCACCATTGAGGGTTTTTTTTGAATTTCGGGGCCATCCGGCCAAAACCCGGTTGCCCCGCCAGGGACTCCGCTTTAGCATTCAGGGGTGGGTAAATCGCCTCCGGTTGCGGTCGCCGGACGGCCCTGGCAACGCCCGGGGGACCAGCCGCGACCCAGGGCGATATGTAATCTCGGAACTGTAGCCATGACATTGGGGGAACAATGAATAAATCGGATCTGATCGAGAAGATGGCTGAGGCAGGTGATATCCCGAAGGCGACTGCCGGCCGGGTCTTGGATGCCCTGACGGATGAAATCGCCCTCGCCCTGAAGAACGGCGACACGGTCTCACTGATCGGCTTCGGCACCTTCTCCGTCAAGGAGCGGGCGGCCCGTACCGGGCGCAATCCCCAGACCGGCGCGTCGATCGAGATCGCCGCTTCCAAAACGCCGGGTTTCAAGGCTGGAAAAGCGCTCAAGGACGCGATACAATAGCGGCTTCGTTGTTGGGGTCCCCCCAGGGGTGGGGTCTCAACCTCCCACCGAGGGCACTCTAATCAGGGCCTAAACTGGGAGCCCAGATAGGGTACCCAAATCGGGTGCTTAGCTCAGCTGGGAGAGCATCGCCCTTACAAGGCGAGGGTCGCAGGTTCGATCCCTGCAGCACCCACCAAGGAAAAGCCATAAGGCTTGCCTTTTGGAGCGGTAGTTCAGTTGGTTAGAATACCGGCCTGTCACGCCGGGGGTCGCGGGTTCGAGCCCCGTCCGCTCCGCCAACCCAATATAGCGGGGTATCCGTCCAGGATACCCCGTTTTTGTTTGTGGCCCGATTCCCGGCCAACGTGTCGCCCGGCGTCGTCCATTCCCGGTCCCTCATCAGTCCCGTTCGAGTATCGAGACATGCTGCAGCAAATCCATGATCGCGCCACGGGCTGGTTCGCCTGGCTCATCATCCTCCTGATCAGTATTCCGTTCGCACTCTGGGGCATCCAGTCCTATGTGGGGGTCGACGCCGAACCGATCGTGGCCCAGGTCAACGGGCAAGAGCTCACCGAGCGCGACCTGGACCAGCGCGTTCAGACCGCCCGCATCCAACTGCGCGAGCGCATGGGCGCCGCCCATGAGCCGGCCAAGTTCGATGACAAGCAACTGCGCCGCGAGGTCCTGGACGAGATGATCCGTGAGACCTTGCTCATGGATGTCGCGGTGCGCATGGGACTGCGGGTTTCCGATCAGGAATTGCGCGCCCAGATCCTGGCTGAGCCGGCCTTCCAGCGCGACGGTCGCTTCGACCCGGCATCCTATGAGCAGGTCCTTAAATATCAAGGACTCTCGCCCTCTATGTTCGAGGCGCAACGGCGCCAGGACCTGATCGGCACCCAGATCGTGCGCGCGGTCGCCGGCAGCGAGTTGGTGACCAAGACGGAGCGCGAACAGTACCAGCGCCTCGCTGGCCAACAGCGGGAACTCGCCTGGCTGCGGGTGCCGGTCGCGCGCTTCCTCAATGAGCAGCCCATTGACGATCAGGCAGTCACCGCCTACTACGAGGCCAACACCGCGCCGTTCCAGGTTCCGGAACAGGTCAAGCTCGACTATCTCGTCCTCGACGTCGCCGGCCTCGCCGCCCAGAGCCCGGTCACCGAGGAGGACCTGCGCCGCGCCTACGAAGCCGCCGGCGCCCGCTTCGGCCAGCCCGAGCGGCGCCGTGTCAGGCACATCCTGCTCACCGTGCCCCCGGACGCCGACGCAGCCGCCACAGCGGACCTCCTGGCGCAGACCCAGGCGGTACGCAAGCGCATCCAGGACGGCGAGGCCTTCGATGCGGTCGCCACGGCCGTCTCTAAAGACCCGGGAAGCGCGACCCAGGGTGGGTCCCTGGGCGAGATCGAGAAGGGCATCATGGACCCCGCCTTCGAGCAGTCCGCCTTTGCCCTGCCCGTGGGTGAGGTCAGCGAACCGGTGCGCACGCGTTTCGGTTACCACCTGATCCTGGTCGAGTCCATCACGGTGCCGACGGTCAAGTCCTTCGACGAGGTGCAGGAGCAACTGCGTGGCGAAGTCGCCAAGCAGAAGGCCGAGGCACTCTTCTACGACCTGGGTGAACGCCTGTCCAACTTGGTCTACGAAGCATCCGACAGCCTGGAGCCGGCTGCCAAAGAGCTTGGTCTGGAGGTCCAGCACAGCGACTGGATCGGGCGCCGGGGTGGTGAGGGCGTGCTCGGACACCCCAAGGTCACCGCCGCCGCCTTCAGCGACGAGGTGCTGGTCGAACACCGCAACAGCGACCTGATCGAGCCCGAGAAGGACGTCGCGCAAGCCGTGGTGCTGCGGGTCGTCGACCACCGTGAAGCCACCACCCGGCCCCTGGCGGAGGTGCGTGATGAGATCATCGCCACCCTGCGCAAGGAGCGGGCGCAGAAGGCCGCCGCCGCGGCGGCCACCGTGGGCGCCGACAAGCTGCGCACCGGTGCCGACTGGTCCGCGGTCGCGGGCGAGGACAAGGTGGAGCAGCCCGGACTGGTGAGCCGTGCCGACCCCAAGGTCCCGGCCCCCGTGCGGACCGCCGCCTTCACCCTGGCGCTGCCGCCGGCCAGTGGTGCCAGCGTCGGTACCACGACCCTGGAAGACGGCGACGCCGCCATCCTGCGCGTCACCAAGGTCGAGGACGGCAAGGTCGAACCCGCCGCCGCGCCCGGGGCCGCCGACCCGGCGGCCATGCTCGGCCAGTTGCTGGGGCGCCAGGCCTACGACGCAGTGCTCAAGGACATGGAGCAGCGGGCCAAGATCGAGCGTAAGACGGTGAAGGTGCGCGAGGGGGTTGAGTAGTATCCGGCGTGCGCTATCCGGCGTGCGCGGCGAGCGTCGTGGCAATCATCGAGGTTTCTGCACGCGCACGCCGGATATGTAATCGTTGATTCGTTACCAAGCTCTGCGATTGAGAGAATATTCCCGCCGGTCCGGTGCCCGTGAAGGTCGCGCAGCGACGCTGTGGGAGCGGCTTTAGCCGCGACGAGGCCCCGCGGGTTGTCCGAGCAGCGCGGGTCATCGCCACTGCGTCTCTGCGTGAAACCTCTTAAAGAATCTCACGCAAAGGCGCAGAGACGCAGAGAAGAATCGCGTCAGTGGGGGTTACCGTGAACGTCGCTCCTGCCGGGGGTTCTTATGTTTCGGGGGTGATGGACAACCCCTCATCCTGGAAAGAGCATTTGTTTCACGCAAAGACGCAAAGTTTTTCAATGCGATATCTCTGTCGTACGGTTTACCTAGCGGGTGACGGGATCATCGCCAGCAAAGTTCTATTCTTCTTTGCGTTCTTGGCGTCTTTGCGTGAGCAATTGCCGATTCTAGGCTCATGGCCTAGCGAAGCGTAAGCCGACACGCGACACCCGGTCCGGCGGGTTACGGCGCGCAACCACCGACCGAGCGTAAAGGACACCATGTCAGATGCGCCTAACCCGGCCAAGGGGTCCGGTCCGGGGGTATCATCGCGGATACCTGTCCGCTCCCTCCGCTCGGTAACGCTGGTCCCGGAAGCGCTGCTTCTCGAGTCCCGACACGGGCATGGCTGCCGATCCACGAAGCCAACCCATAGGGTCCGCTGTGCGGACCAATGACCCCGCAGCCCGCGAAATGGCTGGGGCCTTGATCAAGGCCGACCGCGCCGCTTTGGGCCAGTTAGGGCAATTGACTGCCTGCCCCGTCCAACCACCCCTGCCGCCGAATGGCGGTTTAGGCGGCAATGTTGCCGCCTGACCCACTGACAGTGCGGCAGGACAACGCGTCCAAGGGGTTGACAAGCGGTGGAAAATTTGATTGACTTCAACAAGAATCAGGCGTTCATTCGTCGCTCGCGCGTCGCGCTCCGACCCGGGCTCAGTGTGGCGCGCACGACGGACAGACGCTTATTAGCCATAAGGGAGAAGGGGCTAGTCGATTTTCGCTCCCGCGCCCACTCTCCCTGGAGAGGCTAACCTTTAGCGACGATCAAGAAGTGACGTCATTTGATATCCTCGACACAATCACCGCCATCGAGACGATTGCAGCCGGCCAGGGCGTTTACATTAGGCGTTACTTGGAGCGTACCTACGGCAAGGGGCGATGGCGCAAGATGAAAGGGTTGGCTAATGTCAAACTTTCCGATGGCACAATTTGTTACGCCGAGATTCATTGGTTCGAAGCGCACGGCGTGGGGCGCAGAGACTTCAAGATAAAGAAGGTGATCTGATGAACCATTTCGTAATATGCATCGATAACGAAGACAATCCCGCCAGCCTGATATTGGGTAAAGTCTACGCTATGCTGCCAGATGCGGATGCCGCAGCACATAACATGGTGCGCGTTATTGATGAAGACAAGTCGGAGTCCGACGGCTATCTGTACGAAGCATCTATGTTTGCCCACATCGAATTGCCAGAGACGGTAAGGTTGGCTCTCGAGCAGCGCGGACAACTTTAGCGGTAGAGGGACCAGCGGTAACGGCCATGGAAGGGCCATCAGCCACCCCCGGACGATGAAAGGCGTGGGTGGGAGCGGCCTCCGGCCGCGATGAGACGCCGCGGGAACCTGCGACGCCGGGCTCCTCGCGGCGCCAGTCGCGGCGGGATGCCGTTCCCACAAGATCCGTGCGGGACTTTCACGGTAAGGGCAATGCGTAATCATCGACAGTTTCTGAGCCGTCTATCAGGAGCGTAAATGGGTCAGCACCCGTTACGATGATGCCCATTGGTTTAAGGGTAATGACCCGTTAAGCCGTCACTCTCCCAAGTCCAGAGAGTTCTGAGGTAGATAGGCCGAAATTCGGATTACACGCATCGTTAGTGAAGGGTCAGCGCGCGCTCAATATGAACGTCGTTGGGTTTCCGATCGATCAAGAGGCTCTTGATGCCAATGAGTTGGCAATCCACAATGTTGGCAAAGCACTTGAGTCCGGAATATTGCATGTCGAAATCGTGCCGCATGAATAGGGTAAGTAATAGGGCAAGAGGCTAGGCTCGAGTTCTTCTTTTGCGAAAACCAAGCAAGAGTGAGTGGGGTCAAGTGAGTGCGGTCAGGTCTCGCTTTTTGCCTCCGGCTAAGATAACGGACAAGAGACCCCGAATTCCGAGTTCTATTTCCAGACGTGTGCGACGAAGAGTTTCGGAGATCAGCGATGAACTTTACGCTTGAGTGCGAGCAGGAGGACGACCTTCGGTGGCTTGCAGTGGTGCCCGAGTTGCCTGGTGTGCTCGCTTACGGAAGTTCACGCGCCCATGCGATCACAAAGGCCGAAATCCTCGCGTTGCGGGTCCTTGCGGATCGCCTGGAACACGGTGAAGTTACGCCTCTCGATATCCGCATCTCCGTACCTGCCGCAGCATGAGGTTGCAGATGAAACGCAGCAGCATCTATCACGCCGTCGGCGCCGCGCTGGCGGCCCTGACCCTCGGCCTCACCGCCGCCAGCCCGGCCCAGGCGTGTACCCGCGTGGTCTACCTGGGCGAGGACGGGACCGTCATCACCGGGCGCTCCATGGATTGGGCGGAGGATATGAGCACCAATCTCTGGGTTTTTCCGCGCGGAATGAAACGTGACGGGGCGGGCGGGCCGACTTCCCCGAAGTGGACCGCGAAGTTCGGCAGCCTGATTGCGTCGGGCTATGACGTCGGCACTGCGGACGGGATCAACGAACAGGGTCTGGTCGCCAATGTTCTGTATCTGGCCGAATCCGACTACGGCAAGTCCGACGGCAAGCCGCCGCTGTCGATCAGCCTGTGGGCGCAATACGTGCTGGACAATTTCGCGACCGTGGCCGAGGCGGTGGCGGCCCTGCGCAAAGAGCCCTTCCAGGTGATCGCGCCGATCCGGCCCAACGGTCTGCCGGCGCAACTGCACCTGTCGCTCTCGGACGCGACCGGGGATTCGGCGATCTTCGAGCACCTGGGCGGCAAGTTGGTCATTCATCACGGCAAGCAATAGCAGGTGATGACCAACTCGCCGAGCTTCGACCAGCAACTCGCGTTGAACAAATATTGGGAGGCGATCGGCGGTCTGACCTTCCTGCCGGGCACCAACCGCGCGGCGGACCGCTTCGCCCGTGCCTCGTTCCTGATCGGTGCCATTCCCAAGGCCGCCGATCCCAACTACATCAATGCGGTCCCTGGCGCCTCCTATCACAATCAGGCGGTGGCCAGTACTCTCTATTGAGTCAGACTGATGCGATTGCGCCCGAGTCGCTTGGCCTTAAAGAGTCGGAGATCCGCCGCCTCGACCAGTGCGGAGGCCGGCGTTTCCAACTCGGCCCGACAGCGTGCGGCCCCGACGCTCACGGTTACCCAGGGTGACACCGGTGAGGCGCCATGGGGGATCTGGAGTGCCTCGATGCCGGCACGCAGTTTCTCCGCCACCAGTTCGAGGTCCTCGCCCTCCACGCAGTTGAGCAGGCAGATGAACTCCTCCCCGCCATAGCGGGCAACGAAATCCCCGCCCCGCCCCAATCCTTCGGCCAGGGTTCCGGCCACCCGGCGGAGACAGTCGTCCCCGGCCAGATGGCCGTGGGCATCGTTGTACTCCTTGAAATGGTCGATATCGACCATCGCCGCCGCCAACGATTCGTGGGCGCGGACTGTCCGCCGCCATTCGCGATCCAGCCGTTCGTCGAAGGCCCGCCGGTTGGGTATTCCGGTCAGGCCGTCGAGGTGCGACAGTTGCGCCAGGAGGTCATGCTGGCGCTTGAGTTCGAGGTGGGTGCGCACGCGCAGGCGTACGATGGCCTCCTTGAACGGCTTGGCGATGTAGTCGACCGCCCCCAGGGCCAGACCGCGGGTCTCGTCCTCGGCGTCGGCCAGTGCCGTGATGAAGATAACCGGGATCGATTGCAGCCGCGGGTCGGCCTTGAGCGCCGCGCAGACCTGGTAGCCGTCCATCTCCGGCATCATCACGTCGAGTAGAATCAGGTCCGGCGCGCAGGACTCGGCGAGTTTCAGGGCCGCACGGCCGTTGGTCGCGGCGGAGATCTGGTGCCCATCGTCACCCAGCATCTTGCTCAGCACCCGGATATTGTCCGGGACATCGTCCACGATTAGTATGCGCATGACCGGCACCGGGCGCGTTTTCCATCGTGGCTCATGTAGTTCTGACTGCTCGTCGCATCGTTGAGACTCCCCGCGGTGACATCGATTCCGGGATTCGGCGCGACCCCCCGCGGCGTTATATGAGGGTACCATCATCCGGTGTTCAAGGCCGTTACGCGGAGCCGGTCGATCGGCGGCCTGCAAACCTGACAGGAGTTCGATGTTTCTATGAGCGTTTTGTGACAGCAGGTCCCAAGCCTGCGCACTCCCCAGCAGCCAGGTGGCCAATGCCGACCGACGATCGGAAACCGCAGACGGTGCGGCGCATTTTTGAGGTGCTGCCCTGGCTAATCTTGGCCGGAGGCTTGGTCCTCACCTGGCTCGTGTCGTCGCAACTGCGCGAGCGTGAGACCGAGCGGGAACGGGCGGAATTCGCCCTGCGCGTCAGCGAGGTGATCAGCGGTCTGAAGCACCGGCTGACGGCCAACGCCCAGATCCTGCGCGGCGTCGCCGGCCTGTTCGCGAGCGGCGGCGAGGTCGGTCGCGACGAATTCCGGCGCTACGTGGCGGGGCTGCGCCTCGCCGAGTCCTATCCCGGCATCCAGGGCATCGGCTACGCCGTCCTGGTCCCGGCCGGCGAGCGGGCCGGCCATGTGGCGGCCATGCGTGCCCAGGGGTTCCCCGACTACGACCTCAGTCCGCCCGGCGAGCGCGATCCCTACTCGGCGGTGATCTATGTGGAGCCCTTCGACTGGCGCAACCAGCGGGCCCTTGGATTTGACTTGTTTACGGAGCCGGTACGCGCCGCGGCGGCCGTCCGGGCGCGCGACCTGGACCAAGCCGCCATGTCCGACCGGGTAACACTGAAACAGGAAACCGACCAGGACGTGCAGGCCGGCGTCCTCATCTTTATGCCGGACTACCGCAACGGGCTTCCCCTGGAGAGCGTCGCGCAACGCCGGGCCGCCCTGCGCGGCTGGGCCTATATGGCGATCAGGGTCAAGGATGTGGTCGACGCCTATCTGGGCAGCGCGGATAGCGAGTGGTCGCGGCGACTCGCCCTCAAGGTCTTTTCGCTGGACGCAGCAAACGCCGACCGCCTGCTCTACGCCTCGCATCCGGACCTGCCCGATGCCCCCGGCCAACTCGAGACCCTGCGCCGGATCACCTTTGCCGGTGCGGACTGGACCATTGCGGTCAGGCCGCTGCCGGCCTATCTAATCGAGGCGCACGCCAGCCACAGGAGCGGCACTGTCATGGTCGCCGGCGCGCTCCTGACGCTCGCGCTCGCCGTCCTCGCCTTCGCCCTGAAGCGCAATCACCTGCGGGTCACTGCCGCCCTCGCGGTCGCCGATCGGGCGAACCTGGCCCTGGCCGAGCGGACCCGGGACTTGGTGGAGAGTGAGGGACGCGTGCGCGCCAAACTCGAGGTGCTACTCGCCCCGGACGGGGATCTCCAAACCCTGGACCTGGCCGATATCATCGATTGCCATGAGATCCAGCGGGTCATGGACAATTTCTTCCGCCTCACCAATCTCGCCGTTGCCCTGCTGGACCTGAAGGGGCGGGTGCTGGTGGCGACCGGTTGGCAGGAAATCTGTACCCGATTCCATCGGGTCCACCCGGACACTGCCCGCAACTGCCTGGAAAGTGACACTCTGCTCTCGCAAGGGGTTGCACCCGGAACCTTCCGCACTTATCGCTGCAAGAACGGCATGCGTGATGTGGTCACCCCGATCATGATCGGGGGCCGGCATGTCGGCAACCTGTTCCTTGGCCAGTTTGTGTTCGACGACGAGCCCTTGGACCGGGAGGCGTTCCGGGCGCAGGCGCGCCGCTACGGGTTCGACGAGGCGGCCTATCTGGCCGCCTATGAGCGGGTGCCGCGCTGGAGCCGGGAAAAGGTTACCCTGGTGATGCATTTCTACATGCAGTTCGCGGAGATGATCTCCCGCCTGAGCCACGGCAATATCCAGTTGGCGCGCGCCCTGACGCAGCAGAAGCAGTCCGAGGCGGACCTGATTGCCGCCAAAGAGCAGGCGGAGGCGGCGAACCGCGCCAAATCGGTCTTTCTGGCAAGCATGAGCCATGAGATCCGCACCCCCCTTAACGCCATCCTCGGCTTCGCCCAGGTGTTGGCCCGCGACACCGGCCTGAACGCCGCCCAACGCGACAGTCTGGTGACCATCCGGCGCAGCGGCGAGCACCTGCTGACGCTCATCAACGACATCCTGGACATGGCCAAGATCGAGGCGGGACGCATGACCTCCCAGGTGGCCCCCTTCGACCTGCACCTGTTGATCACCGAGATCGAGGCCTTCTTCCGGCAGCACGCCCGCGACCGGGGGCTGTGCCTGACCGTCGAGCGGTCCGTGATCCCGCGGACGGTGGCCGGCGACAAGATGCATCTGCGCCAGGTCCTGATGAACCTGGTCGGCAACGCGGTCAAGTTCACCACCGCCGGGGCGGTGACGCTGCGGGTCGCCACCGCGGCCGGTGAAGGCATCGCGTTCAGCGTCCTGGACACGGGAATGGGGATCGCAGCGGATGAACTGCCGCGCCTCTTCGAGCCCTTCAGCCAGACCACCACCGGCCGGACGGTGCAGGGCGGGACCGGACTCGGCCTGGCCCTGAGCACCCAGTACGTCCGGCTCATGGGGGGGGAACTGCGCGTGGCGAGCGTGCCGGGTGCCGGGAGCTGCTTTTCCTTCACCATTGCGCTCCCACCGGCGCCGGCCGATGAGCCGGCCGCGCTCCCGAGCGCGCTGCCGGTGGTTGGGCTGGCGCCGGGCCAACCGGTCTGCCGGATCCTCATCGTCGATGATCAAGAGGACAACCGGGAACCGCTGCGGGTGCTGCTCGCCTCGCTGAATCCCCAGCCGCCGGTCATTGAAGTCCGGGAGGCGGCCGACGGTCGGGAGGGGGTGGCGGTCTGGGAGGTCTGGCAACCGCATGTGATCTTCATGGACATGCGGATGCCGGTGCTCTCGGGTGAAGAGGCGACGCGGCAGATCCAGGCCCTCATGGCGGCCCGGTCCGGGGCCATGCGCTCGGTGGTGGTGGCGCTCACCGCCAGCGCCTTCGACGATGATCGCGAGCGTTTCCTTGCCTGCGGCTGCGACGAATTCGCCTGCAAGCCGTTTCGGGCCGAAGAACTGTTCGCCATCCTCGAGCGTCGTGCGGGCCTGCGGTTCGTCCGGGCCGAGCCGGGGCCGGCGCGCGCCCTCCTGTCCCCCGCCGCGGCGGCCGACCGCCTGGCCGCCAGCCCCACGAGTTGGCGCGCCGGGCTGCAGGACGCCGTGGCCCTGGGTGATTTCGGCCGGATTTCAGCGCTCTTGGAACAGCATCGCGACGCCGATCCGCCACTGTACGAGACGCTGGCGGTCTGGGCCTACAACTATGACCTGGAAGCCTTCACCCGGGTGCTGGCCGGGGGCGGGCCGCAGCAGGGCGGGGGCAACGAATGAAGAAGAGACTGTCGCTGCTGGTGGTCCTGGTCCTGGTCGGGGGTGGCCTGACCTGGTGGCGGAACGGGCGCCCGCCGCCGGCCATACCGGTCGGCGTGGTCGCCTGGTTGGCCTCCGGTGCGGTGGTCGGTTCCAGTGAGATGAACGCCGCCGATCTGTTCCTGGAGGAGCATCCGCACAGCCGCATCCGGGTGCTGCCCCTGGACGACGAGTGGAAGCCGGAGCGCTCGGTCCCCGTCATCCAGGACGCCCTGCGCCAGGGGGTGCGCTTCTTCGTCTCCACCCACCCCTCGCGCTGTGCCGTGGCCTCGATGCACCTGTTTGCGGCCCCCGGCGCGCTCCTCATCGTCGCGGCCTCGACCACCCCGGCGTTGACCGGCCGGGACGACTCCATCCTGCGCATCATCCCCGATGCCGAGCAGGAACAGCGCGCCATTGCCCGCCGGCTCGATCAGTTGCCCGGAAATCGTATCCTGGTGCTGCAGGATGCCGGCAATCTCGCCTACACCGAACCGGCGTTTGCCTCCTTCGCGGCCGCACTCGGCACGGGCCGCTGGCAGCTCGTCCACCGCCGGCTGACGGTCGCGCACTTCAGACCCGACGACTACCGGGCACTGATGGCGGAGCCCTATGATGCGCTCTACATCCTGGCGGGTACCTTCCAGAGCGCCATCGGCAACATGGCCCAGTTGTTTCACTATCTCCATCCCGAGGCGCCCATCCTGCTCACCCCCTGGGCGCGCTCGCCGGCCATTCTGGAGACCGCTGGCGACGCCCTCGGCCGCATCGTACTGCCCAGCCCCTATCCCTTCCGGAACGAGGCGCCGGCCCTCGACGACTATCTGCGACGCTATCGGGTGCGGTTCGGTTACGAGGCCCACGCCATGGCCATCGGGGTGCGCCAGGCCCTGGAGTTGCTCGATCAGGCCTTCGCCCGCGGCTACGAGACCCCCGCGGAGGTCAAGCGCTACCTGCTCGCCGTGCCCGTGCACCAGACCAGTGTCGGACCCGTTTCCTTCGATCGGAATGGGGATGTCACCGGTACCTTCCATTTCAATACGGATCTCAAGCAAGAGCGCTGATGAGACCGCTTCGCCGCACCACCTTCTGGCGCTACAATCTCTTTCTGGAGGTGTCGGCCTTGACCCTGACCTCGGCCATCCTGTTCGTGGCCGTCTGGTTTACGCTCGCCGAGATGAACAGGAAATACCTGGACCTGCGTCTCGCCGATGCGGCCAAGGTCCACGTGTTTCTGGAAAGCCAACTCGATGATGCACGCGCGAGCCTGGCGAGGTTCGCCGACCTGCCGGAGGCGGAACGCTCGCCGACCGTGCTGCGACTGCTGTCCGAGTTTTCGGACCTCTATCTCTTGGATCAGGCGTTGCACGTGGAGCGCACCTACAAGACGGCGGCCGATACCAAGGTGTTTACGGGCTTCTCCTTTTCGGGGGGGAAGCTGGCCGACTATCTGGCGTCGATCGGGGTGGGCAACGAGTCGTCCGAGATCATGCGGGGGTACGAGGACGATGCCCCGAGCGTCTATTTGGCGATCCGGCCGGGCGGCCGACTCTATCTCGGACGGTTGAATCTGGCCTATGTCCAAAACTTCCTGACCCAGTTTTCCCAGTTCTCCGGGACTCCGCTGATGCTGGTGGCAAGCGATGGGTTCGTCATGCTCTCCGGCGCCCCGGACCTGCAGATCCCTGCGTTCGATCTCAAGAAGTGGGCGGGGACACCGAGCGCTGGTCGGACCCTGTCGGCGGGCAACCGTCGCTGGATCCCGATGATCGCGCAGACCAGCACGATCGGCGCCCGCATCGTCCTGCTCATTCCGACTGAATTGCTCGATACTCAGCGCAATACCCTGCTGGCCTTCCTGGTCGCCTTCATGGGCAGTCTGGTGCTCCTGGCGGTGATCAAGAATCGCCGCCTGAACCGGCTGGTCATGCAGCCCATTGCCGCCTTTGCGGAGAAGATGCGGGACCTCGAAAACGGTCGCTTGCCAATGCGGGAGCCGGTATCGGCGCCGGCGCCGGTGCCGGAACAGGAGCCGGACCAGGCGCAGGTGCAGGAGTACGACGGCAACGAGCGCTTCAAGGAACTGGCCGACATCCATACCCGCTTCCGGGCCATGGCCGAGGCCATGACTCAACGCGAACAGTCGCTGGCGCAGGCCAGTACCCAGGCGCGTGCCGCATCCCAGGCCAAGAGTCAGTTCCTGGCCAATATGAGCCACGAAATCCGCACCCCCATGAACGCTATCCTCGGCTTCACCCAGGTGCTGTCTCGTGACCCCGAGCTCAATGACGCCCAGCGCCACAGCCTGGCCATCATCCAGCGCAGCGGTGAACATCTGTTGACGCTCATCAACGACGTCCTCGACATGGCCAAGATCGAGGCCGGGCGCATGATCCTCCACGCGGCCCCCTTCGCCCTTAACCGGCTCGTGACCGAGATGGACCTGTGGTTCCGGCCGCGTGCCCGTGAGCGGGGGCTGACCCTGAGCGTCGCGGCACCGGCGTTCCCCCGGATGCTGGTCGGCGACGAGCTGAAACTGCGCCAGGTGCTCATCAATCTGCTCGGCAATGCCGTCAAGTTCACCCGGGACGGTGGCGTGACACTGCGGGTCGAGGCCCTCCCCGATGACCTGATCCGGTTCAGCGTGGGGGACACCGGGATGGGCATCGACTCGCGGGAAATGGCCGGGCTCTTCGAGCCGTTTAGCCAGACTGCGAGCGGCAGCCGGGTCCAGGGGGGGACCGGTCTCGGTCTGGCGCTCAGTAGGCAGTATGTCCGGCTCATGGGCGGGGAACTGACGGCGGACAGCACGCCGGGCCTGGGCAGTTGCTTCTCCTTCACGCTGGCGCTGCGGGCGGCGGACGCTCTAGCACCGGCGACCGAGCGAACCGAAAGCTCGATCATCCGCCTGAAGCCTGGGCAGCCCGTCTGCCGGGTCCTCATCGTCGATGACCTGGCGGACAACCGGGAGCCGCTGCAGGCACTGCTCGTTGCGCACGATGCGCAGCCGCCGGTGCTTGCGATCCGGGAGGCGGCCGACGGTCGTGCCGCGGTCGCGCTCTGGGAGGAGTGGCAACCCCAGGTGATCTTTATGGACATGCGGATGCCGGTCCTGTCGGGGGAGGAGGCGACGCGCCGGATCCGCACGCTGATCGCGGACCGGCCCGGGGCGGTGCGCTCCGTGATTATCGCCCTGACCGCCAGCGCTTTCGACGGGGACCGCGACCGCTTCCTCGCCGCCGGCTGTGATGAATTCGCCCGCAAGCCCTTCCGGGCCGAGGAACTGATCGCCATCCTGGAGCGGCGCGCCGGCCTGCGTTTCCGGTGGCCCGAGGGACTGCCTGTCGCGCGGCCGGCCCCATCGCCCGAGGCCTTGGTCCAGCGCCTGGCCGCCTGCCCCGCCGAGTGGCGCGCCCGCCTGAGCGACGCGGTGCACCTGGGCGACTTCGGGCGGATCGCCGCCTTGCTGGAGCAACTCCAAGATGGCGATGGCAGCCTCCGCGCGGTGCTGGCAAACTGGGCCTATGACTACGACCTGGACGCCTTCATGGGGGCCTTGGCGGGCGTGAGGGATACGGCCGAGGGCGCTGCTGAGCCACCGTGATGAGGGGTGTAGACTTGTCCGGGTGCGGTCGCGGGATGCCCGTTTCCTGCCGTGACGCCCGATGACCCAGAGCGAGGTTCCATGTACATTACATTTCTCTTGTGCCTGATCGCCGCCTTGTTGATTCATCATATGTCCGACAAACTGCCGATCAGCCTGTAGGGCCGTACTCTTTCGCGGCTAGACTGCGGGTACCATCGTTGCCGTTGTCGTTGTCGTTGTCGTTGTCGTAATCGTAATCGTAATCGTAATCAAAGAAGCGTTGCAATTCGGCATGCGAAAGAATCCGGGCGGCTACGATAATCTCGACAACGACAACGACAACGACAACCACAGCGCGATTGCGCCCTGGTATGATCCAGCTCGACGAGGTATCGCAGCGCGGTCGCCTCCCCAACCGAGACAGCCCGGTCCGGAGCCCTTATGCCTGCCTCCCGTGTCGTCGTTTGGCTCAATGCGCTTGCCCTGGGTCTGATCTCTGTGGCATTGATCGCCGCCTTTGCCGATCAGTTGCTGCTCGGTGAACTGCCGTGTCCCAACGGCCGCGGTTCATCGCGGATTGGCGCCGTCGTGGCGTCGTGCGCGTGGCGCCCCTGGCGGTCACGCACCCACCGGGGTCGGAACCGGGCCACCCGGCTGGCCGCTTTAGCCGCTTGCGCCCCGCCGAGCGCGGACCCGGCGGGCTGCCTTACCCCGACAGCGATTCCAAGGTGAGTGCTGACCGGTCGCCGCGGTAGGGTCCGCTGTGCGGACCGGCAGTCGCGCGCTCCCCGCCGCGGCCGCAACCCTGATGGGGCGGGGCCAGGCGTGACCCGGACGCCTCGCCGCCCGGCCGCGGGCGTCGCGCAAGCGTGCGTAAAATGGTAGAATTCCAAGGTCCCTTTTTCCGGGGTATGTCGCCGCCGCCCGCGGGTGCTCCACTCGCCGGGCCTGCCCCTGGCCGCATGTCCCAATTACTCCAAAAGAACGTGACAAGGCAGAGCATGAGCTACCATTCCATAGTAATGGTCAAACAGGTTCCTGACACGGCCAATATTTCCGGCCAAGTCATGAAGCCCGATGGCACCGTTAATCGCAGTAAACTCCCCACCATCTTCAATCCCGAAGACAAGGTGGCCCTGGAACTCGCACTGCAATTGCGGGACCGTTACGGCGGCACCGTGCGGGTGGTGACCATGGGGCCCCTGAAGGCTTCGGACCTGCTGCGCGACTGCCTGTATATGGGTGCCGATGAGGCCGTGCTCATCAGCGACCGCAAGTTTGCCGGTGCCGACACCCTGGCGACCTCCTATGTCCTGGCGGAGGCCCTGCGGAAGATGGGTCCCTACGATATCGTCTTTGCCGGCCGCCAGGCGATCGACGGCGATACCGCCCAGGTCGGTCCCCAGACGGCCGAGAAGCTGGGCCTGCCGCAGATCACCTATGCGGAGGCGATCCTGGAGGCGCAGGGCTCGACCATCACCGTCAAGCGCAAGGTCGATCAGGGCTTCGAGGTGCTGGAAGGTACGTTGCCGCTGCTGATCACGGTGGTCAAGGACGCCGCCACCCCCAGACCCTTCCGGGCCAAGCGGGTCATGGCCTATAAGAACGCCCATACCCTCCTCGAACTGGAAAAGATGACCGAGGGCAATTCTCTGCTGTATGTGGATCAGCTCAAGGATGAGTACGTGTCCAAGGGCCTGTTTATCCCCACCCTGACCGCCGACGATCTGGATGTCGATCTCAGTCGCTGCGGCCTCGGCGGGTCACCGACCAAGGTCCACAAGATCGAGTCGGTGGTCCTGGGCGGGAGCGCGCACGAGACCCTGCCGGCCACCAAAGACGGCATGTATGCGCTGATCGATAAACTGATGGAAGACCACATCTTCGGATAAGTCGCTATGAATGAGAATACACAAAAAGTCTGGGTTTTCATTGAGCAGCGCGACGGCAAACCGGCCGATGTGAGCCTGGAACTGCTCTCCAAGGGCAGAAAGCTGGCAGAGAGTCTGAACGGGGAATTGCAGGCGGTCCTGATCGGCCACGATATGCAGGCCCTGGCCGCCGAAACCTTCCGCTATGGGGTGACGGACGTGCTGCTGGCGGATCACCCCGATCTCAATCACTACAATACGCTGCCCTACAGCCGCATCATGAGCGAGTTGGTGGACCGCTACCAGCCGCGCATCGTCCTCTTCGGCGGAACCTTCATTGGCCGGGACCTGGCCCCGCGGGTCGCCTCCCATACCCGCAGCGGTCTGACCGCGGACTGTACCGACTTACAGATTGCCGACGTGACCTATCTGCGTAAGGATTACTCCCAACTCCTGCTGCAGATTCGCCCGGCCTTCGGCGGCAACATCATCGCCACCATCATCTGCCCGGACTCCCCGGTCCAGATGGCCACGGTGCGCGAGGGGGTCATGGAGAAGATCCCCCTGGCCCAACCGGTCGACGGACGCATCACGCCGGTCCCTTATACGCCCGAGGCCGGCGATCAACTGGTGCGCATCATTGCCCGGCATCACGAGGAGAGCAAGGTCAATCTCAAGGCCGCCCCGATCATCGTCGCCGGGGGCTACGGCATGGGCAACTTCCAGAATTTCCAGATCCTCTATGAACTGGCCCGGGTGATCGGCGGCGAGGTCGCCGGCACCCGCGCGGCGGTGGACGCCGGTTACATCGACCACAACCGGCAGGTGGGGCAGACCGGGGTCACGGTGCGGCCCAAGCTCTACATCGCCTGTGGCATCTCCGGGGCTATCCAACACCGCGCCGGCATGTGCGACTCCAACAAGATCATTGCCATCAATGACGACGCCGACGCGCCGATCTTCGGCGTCTGCCACTACGGAATCGTCGGGGATGTGATGGAAGTGATTCCGAAGCTCATCGACGCCTATAAGCACAAGTTAAAGTAGCCGAGCCATGGCCAACTATTTCACCGACAACACCGATCTGCTGTTTCATTTCGATCGCCTGAAGCTTCAGGAGGTGGTCGACATCGCCGAGCACGGCTACACCGAGGCGAGCCGCTACGACTTCGCGCCGACCGATTACCAGGATGCCCTGGACAATTATCGCAAGGTCCTGGAGATCGTCGGCGACATCACGGCGAACAACGTGGCCCCGCAGGCCGCCGCCATCGACGAGGAGGGTAGCCATTTCGCCGACGGCAAGGTCACCTATGCCAAGGGTATCCAGGAGGCCCTAGACCTGCTGAGCCAGGCGGAGCTGATGGGGTTCACACTGCCGCGGCGCTATGGGGGCCTGAACATCCCCACCACCCTCTATACCATGGCGATCGAGATGGTGGCGCGGGCCGAGGCCTCCTTGATGAACCTGTTCGGTCTGCAGGATATCGCCGAAACCGTCAACAAATATGGCACCGAGGAGCAGCGCCAGGAGTTCCTGCCGCAGTTCGCGAGCGGCGCGGCCACCGGCGCCATGGTGCTGACCGAGCCGGACGCGGGTTCCGACCTGCAGGCCGTCAACATGCTGGCCTATCAGGACGAGGACGGGCAGTGGCGGCTCAAGGGCGTCAAGCGTTTCATCACCAACGGCAATGCGCAGATTCTGCTGGTGCTGGCCCGCTCCGAGCCGGGGACCAAGGACGGCCGGGGCTTAAGCCTGTTCGTCTGCTACGGCAAGGACAACGTCCAGGTGCGGCGCATCGAGAACAAGCTCGGTATCCACGGCTCGCCCACCTGCGAACTGCAATTCAATGACACCCCGGCGCAACTCATCGGCAAGCGCAAGTTCGGCCTCATCAAGTATGTCATGGACATGATGAACGGCGCACGCCTGGGCGTAGCCGCCCAAGGCCTGGGCATCTCCCAGGCCGCCTATGAAGAGGCGCTGCGCTACGCCCGGGCGCGCGAGCAGTTCGGCAAGAGCATCTACGAGATCCCCGTGGTTGCCAATCTGCTGATGGACATGCGCGTGACGCTCGAAAGCGATCGCTCGCTGCTCTATGCCGCCTGTCACTGGGTGGACCTGCGCAATAAGCTGGAGGAGAAGATCGACACGCTCAAGGCCGAGGGCAAGGACTCCTCAGCGCAGCAAGCCAAGCTCAAGGAGGCGACCCGGGTCGCCGCGCTGCTCACCCCCATGGCCAAGTATGTGTTGAGCGAGAACGCCAACAAGGTCAGCTATGACGCGTTGCAGATCCATGGCGGCACGGGCTACATGAAGGAGTTCAATGCCGAGCGCCTGACCCGGGATGCGCGGATCACCAACATCTACGAGGGCACCTCGCAGTTGCAGATCGTGGCGGCCATGGGCGGGGTCATCAACGACATCCTCGGCGAGGATTTCACGGCGCGGGAGCAGAAGGAGAACGCCGGCAATCTGGCGCGCCTGGCGGATGAGCTGAAGGAAATGCGTGTGCTCTTCCTCGACGCCCTCAAGTATGTCACGGACAAGTCCGACAAGCATTTCCAGAGCGTCGCCGCCAAGGAACTCGTGGAGATCTACAGCTATCTCTATACCGGCTGGCTGCTCATGGATGAGGCGGAGGTGGACAGCCGCAAGGTCTTCATCGCGCGGCGCTATATCATCGGCGCCGCGGCCAAGGCGCGCCGCAACTGGGAAGTGATCAAGAAGGACCTGTTCGCCGACCTGCTGCACGCGGACGACATACTCATCTGATGTGAGGTGAACGGGAGGGTCGGTGCCAATCGGCCCCTCCCGGGCTCTTGCCTTATGTAGGTTGGGTTGAGGAACGAAGCCCAACATCGCCGGCACATCGTTGGGGTTCGTTCCTCACCCCAACCTACGGCCCTATTAGGCATTCATCCCCCCTCTGCGTCTCCGCGTCTCTGCGTGAGATTCTTTAAGAGAATTCACGCAGAGACGCGGAGACGCAGAGAAGACGGGATCGTTCTCCCTTATCCCGCAGGCGAGGGGAACCACCCGGGATCGAGAATGGTGTCGACGGTCCACGGACAGGATTCGGGGAAATCGCCTAGGCCCGTTTCTTCCGACGCCTTGGCGACGGCATCCGACCAGACGCCGGACCACCAATCCGCATCGCTCAATTCTGCTTTCAGGCTCGGGGTCTTCTTGATGCAGATGGCAATCGCATTGCGCCGTTCTTTGATCGTCCGTCGCCAACTGTTGCCTTGCAGTTCCGGTTGGTACTGACAGTTCAGCAGGTGGGCCAGGAGTACGGCCATGCGGCTTGCCAACTCGCGCTTTTCGCTCTTGCCCACGTCCTCGATTTCCTCTGCAAGGTGCTCGATGTCCAGTTGGGAGAACAACCCGTCGCGCAGAAACCGTGCCTGCTCGTTCGCCCACGCAACGATGTCACTGTCATAATCGCCGGTTGCCATATTCGCCTCGCCTGATCAGTGCTGTGTGTCTCTATCGCCGAAGGAATGAGCCATCGTCACATGCGATCGTATGCAGCGTCGTCGTCGTTCCACGCCGCTGCGAAACTTGCTTCGCCAGCCTTGGCGGCAGCCTGTGTGAGGCGCTGAGCGTCTTCGCGCATCCTCAGAAAATCGACAAAATCCTCCACTTCCGCCAGCCGCTGCGGCGGTAGCTGGCTGATCTTATCGAGTAACACCTGTGCGGTTACGCTCATCGCTCATGCTCCTGGTGGGATTAGCGTTCGGTCACGCATGGAGGAAAGACCGGTCCAGGGTTCTGTCGCAGCAAGCAACTCAGTAGGTTTGGGTTCGTTCCTCACCTCATCTCAACCAAGTATCAGGCGGCGCTTTCATTGCGTTTCATTGAAAACGGTGCTGATCCCTTTCCCGCTGCCCCGGAGCCATGGCCATCCTGTCTCCATTCCTGCCGGATGCGTTCGGCAGCGTCATGGGCCATCTGTACGAGCGCATCAATGCGGTAATCGGCCGCGCGATTGATCTCGCGCTTCACCTCCCAGAGTTCCGCGAGGATTGAGTCAGGCGCCCGTGGGGTGGGTAATGCCGGTTGGTTGGTTTCGTCCGGGATCATCGTATAATCTCCAGAAGTTCTTCAGGGGTCGTCAGGAGTGGCGGCGTGTGGCCGAGTGCGCGCAGGGTATCCAAGAGCCTGAGTTTCGTATCCGGACCGACGAGATGAGCAAAATTCCAAGTGACGAGATAGTGAGCGTGAGAGACGGTTGCAATGGCGATATGCAGGGCGTCTTCCGGCTCGGTAACGGGAATCGCTCCGGCCTCCATGATTGCAAGCGCCAACGCACGGGCATCAGGCTCGACAGGTAGCAAGGGGAGATCTTGAAGCGATTGAAGGCGCAGCATTGCAGCAGACGGATCACCCCTCGCAGCTTCCTCGATAACCAGTTCTGAAATGCAGATATCCCAAATGTCTGGGGCAAAATCCCACCACTCGCGCGTCATTTGCTGACGAGCCGCCGTAACCAAATCTCGGCTCGGTCGAGAGGTCAGGTAGGATACGACCGATGTTTCAAGGTAGATCGTCGGCTTCATAATTATTCACGTAAGAACATCTGATCGTAAACTCGGTAGGTTGGGGGTGAGGAACGAACCCCAACATCCCCGGCGCATCGTTGGTATTCATTCCTCTCCGCGTCTCCGCGTGAGATGCTAAAGATGACTCACGCAGAGACGCGGGGACGCAGAGAAGGTGGATGACGCTGACCATCTCATTTCTTAGCCACCTTTGAGCATCCATCCCCGCGGGTTGTGTTCAAAGCCAAGTTTCGCGTAGTATTCGTTTGCCTGCGGTGAAGCCAATAACACGATCATGCACTCACTCCCAAGTCTCAGCTTGGTTTCGTGGATGAGGCGCTTGCCGATACCCCGCCGTTGGTAGTCGCTGTCTACGGCAAGGTCTGCGAGATAGGCAACATAGGTAAAGTCGGTGAGCGAGCGTGCGATACCCACCAGACGCTCGCCATGCCAAGCAGTAATCGTGACGCTCGCATTGTTGATCATCCCCGCGAAGATGTCTGGCCGATCGATGGGCCGCCGTTCTCCGAGCGTGGATCGTCGGTAGATGTCGAGGGCGGTCTCGACGCTGATCTTGGCGTCATCAAGGTACGCGATAATCATGCCCGCTCAGATTGCATATCATTAACCTCAGATAGTCAATCCCTTATCCCGCAAGGGAGGGAAGCCACAGCGGATCGAGAATGGTGTCGACTGTGCACGGACAGGATTCGGGGAAATCGCCCAAGCCCGCTTCTTCGGACGCCTTAACGACGGCATCGGACCAGACGCCGGACCACCAATCCGCATCGTTCAGTTCTGCTTTCAGGCTCGGGGTCTTCTTGATGCAGATGGCAATCGCATTGCGCTGTTCTTTGATCATCCGCCGCCAACTGTTGCCTTGCAGTTCCGGTTGGTACTGACATTTCAGCACGTGGGCAAGGAGTACAGCCATGCGCCTCGCCAACTCGCGCTTTTCGCTCTTGCCCACGTCCTCAATTTCCTCTGCAATGTGCTCGATGTCCAGTTGGGAGAAGAGTCCGGCGCGCAGAAGCCTGGCCTGCTCGTTTGCCCACGCAACGATATCGCCGTCATAACTGCTGATTGCCATATTCGTTTCGCCCGATCAGTACTGTGTCATGTCTCTTTCCATCTCGGTGGGTTAGGGTGAGGAACGCCCCCGAATGTTGCGCTGTCTAGGTGTCCCACCGGTTCGGTACAACTGGTGATTGATCGTTAAAGACAAACGCGACGCTGTGTCGTGCCCGAGTGACCGCGACATGCAGTTTATCTTTTTCTTTGAGAATGTTAGGGTCACCCGACTTGAGGAACGTCTTGATTGGCGCCGTAGGTACAATGAGCACTCGATCGCACTCCATCCCCTTCGCAACACCAAAGTTCAGCGCCGCGACTCCGTATGACTTGGCCCTCGTGTCGCGCCGCAACACTTGGGGTTGAAAGCGTTGGATATAGTTTTCGACCTTATCTTCGGCCACCAAGAACACACCATCATGCGCAGTCTGCATACTGGATAGGGACGTCATATGTTCCATCTCAGGCCAAAGGCAATTGACAAAGTCGCAGATTATCTGGTTGCACCTGCGTGTCTCGCTCATTGTCTCGATCACGCATAGACCTTTTCGTTCCCATTTTTCTATCAACTCGTTAACGCCGCTCTTGCGGTAATGCACATTCTTTCGCGAAATATTCGTGCTCAGGATACTCTGGCGCGGATCTCCCACAAGGGTGATGCGTATGCCTGATTGCAACAGTATTTCTACGAAATCCCAATCCCATCCTGCCAGATCCTGGCATTCATCGATGAATACATCTGTATAAATCTCCCTCAGTCGCGCGGTTACGGCCCCACGGGATGCCCTCTCGCATTCAATTACGAACCTTGCAATCTTGTCCGAGTAAATCAAGTCTTGAGCCGCAAAGTAGTAATCTTGTGTTCTGGTTTCGGGAATCCCTCTCGTCGATTGCTTGTTGACGAACAGCATTGATGCAATCCGCTTGCTATCGTACTTCGATTTTTGGTACGGCCGCGCACACTCCCGCAGCAAGAACCCGAACCACGTCTTCACATCCACATGTTTCGGGATTCCTGAGTTTAGTTCGGAAAGCCGCCTGTTGATCTCTCGTACGTTATTGTTAGTGTAAGTGACGATAGCGACGTCGCGGTTATGACTGACAGTCGCTTCAGTCACAATTCGCGTCGTCTTGCCGGATCCAGCACAGGCGATGATGACTGTGTTCCTATTCGATAGCATGCTCAATGTATTCCGGGGTAGCCCACGTCGCATCAGTTTCGAACATCTTAAGAGCGCAGTCGGTCTTGTTCGCATTCATGTGCTTCAACAAGGCTTCGTCATTCTTGTACGTCGTTCCAAAAATAACGTTCAGCGAATCCAGGGAATTCGCCTTCAATAGTTGCGGCTCGAGTGTTCTACAGTTCACATCGTTGTCATAAAAAATTTCGACATTTGCATGTGCGCCACTTAGGTACTCTGCGTACTTCTCCCGTAACGCAGCCACATCACCGTCATTGTCCGTCACGACCCGCACATCAAGCCCCAGAAGTGCCGCAATCTCCAAGAATCGCTTGAACGCGAGCGAGCCGACTGAAATGACATCGACGCCATCTTCGAGCGGCAGTTTCCCGTGCTTTTCTTTGTATGCGCGCTGGACGATTAGTTCATCCGATGGGCCTTCGACAAGGATGCTGCGCCTTGATAGGATTAATCGCAGTGTGTCGTACCCTGGCAGCTTCATAAAATAGATCTTGGTATCAGGCGCAAGTCCCGCCAGCGTTGCCGTCTTACCGTTAGGGGATAGGAGTCTGAGATTGTCGATGCCGAGTTTGTTGAGGACGAATGCGCTGTGCGTTGTGATAATGACTTGTCGATCGGTACAATCCTTCCTGATATCGTCCATGAAGATGCTCAGGTTCGAGTGTGAGAGATGGTTTTCGGGTTCTTCAATGAGGAGCACCCGTGACTGTTCCGCTCCGGCAATCGCTAGCCGCATCTGTACGCGGCATTGTTCACCTTTGCCTGCACAGTCAAAAGGCAGATCTTCCAAGTGAGCACTGATCGCGCTGTCCCAAGTTGCGCGTGCGGACATGTCCATCTGCACCGTCAGCTTCTTCCTGGTCGCGGGGTTGCCTTGCTGTTCCAAATGGCTATTGATTGCGGTGACGCCCGCTTCTTGCGTGAATCCATGGCGTAGCCTTTTATACGCAAGAGAAAGCTGGCGTCGCTGTTCTTCGCTCAGGACATCGTTTACCAGTTGTGACAAATACTTGTTAGGGCCGCGAAAAACGCGCGCGAGACTGGTGTCGATCATCGCAGCGCGGAAGGGCAAGTTCCTAAGGTTCACTCCATTGCCGTCGAACGATCGCCAGGTGGTCCTGTAAAACTCAACGGGCAACAACTCTGGATTAGACTTGTCGGAAGCATAGTCCTTCAAGGCTTCGACGTGGTTGCTATCCGGTTCGATAGTCAGTACCAGTCCAGGGCAGTTCTCGTTCCTTGTGTTATTGGTACCTTTGAGTTTTGACAAGGCAGGATCGTCGATAAAATACGCCTCAATTTCAATTCTCGGCGGGGCTGAGTGCTCGCCATTGCGGCGCTTCTGAAAGTATACTGCGACGGTCGCGGCATTGAAGAGATAGGGATCCAGAGCGTACTGAATGAGGCGTCCGTCGTGTTGGCCGGTGAGTACGATACCTATAGCTTCCAGGAGGGAACTCTTGCCGGTCTCGTTATCCCCCACGATAACATTGAAGGTTGGGTTCAGATCCAAATCAAACTTGGTGAGCCGTCTAAATCCTTCGATATGGACGCGGGTGATGTACATAGTCGATGTGTGCTCCTGCAAGTTCCCTGACTCACTTTCCGCTGGTCGAAGGAGTAAAGGGGTAAGGGTTGAGTATTTCTGCGCGGCAGATAGAGGAAAAATAGCCCCAGCCTAGCCGCTTTCTTTCCGCTGATCCTCCAATGCCTGGGATGCCGCCCGAGCTAAAAATCCAGACCGACTCAAATGGTGCGTTCTCGCGTAGTCGTCGATGCGCCGCACCAAGCACTCGGGTAACGAGATATTGAGCAGGATCGCCTTTGGATTGACCCGCCCGAGGTCGATATCAACCAGCAGCCACACACCGCCCTGATATTCCGGCTGGGCCGCCAATGTCTCCAATGGGGTCGGCGACGGGATAACGAGGTCCTCTCCATCGCAATAGACCTCAACGGCCTCCTGGACCTGTGCCGGCAATGCTGCCCAGTCATCTGCGGCCGAAAAGCACCCCGGAAAATCTGGGATCGTCACCCCGTGCGCGTGTTGCGCGTCGCCGGGGTGGACATACACCGGATACAACATGGTCGTTACCCCCAGGCCCAGCCGGCCTGCCGATAGATGTTGCGTAGCGTACCGACTGCGAGGTCTTTGCGCGGATGTGGAACCACGACATGACCGGGTCGCTTCGGGTGTTTGAATTTCACGTGATCGCCCTTGCCGCCGACGCGCACCCAGCCTTCTGTCTCAAGTCGCTAGACCAACTCGACGCTTGTCATGTTGTGTAGTATTGCACGGCAGCCTTGGGTGGTCCATGGTGCCCGGTCCTGATCCAGGGCGACGGTCTTGATCAGAGTGTCGGCCCCGGGGCGCAGCGCGCCCGACACCTGCGTGACACCGCGGGAGCGGTGCCGCGAGAGGAGGCGAATGTCGGGTTACGGCGCGTTTCAGACATTGGTCTCTAAGGCAAATACTGTGCGACGCGCGCCGAACCCGACCTACCCCAGGCCCAGGATGTTGAAGCCGGTATCCACGAACAACACGTCCCCGGTGATTCCGCTCGCCAGATCCGAGCACAGGAAGGCGGCGGCGTTGCCCACCTCTTCCGCGGTCACGTTGCGGCGCAGCGGCGTGTGCTTTTCCACTTGATTGAGCATCGAGCGGAAGTGCGAGATCCCGGCCGCGGCCAGGGTGTAGATGGGTCCGGCCGAGATGGCGTTGACCCTGGTCCCGTTGGGGCCGAGCGAGGCGGCCAGATAGCGGACATTGGCCTCCAGGCTCGCCTTGGCCAGCCCCATCACGTTGTAGTTGGGCACGGCGCGCTGGGCGCCCAGGAAGGTCATGGTCAGCAGGGCGCCGTTGCGGCCCGCCATCAGGGGGCGGCTGGCCTTGGCCAGGGCGGCGAAGCTGTAGGAGGAGATCTCATGCGCCGTGTTGAAGCCCTCCCGGGTCAGGGCGTCCACATAGTCCCCGTCCAGTTCGTGCTTGGGCGCATAGGCGATGGAGTGGACGATGGCGTCCAGCCCGTCCCAGCGCTGTTCCAGGGCGGCGAAGAGCTGCGCAATCTGGCGGTCGCTGCCCACGTCGAGCGGCAGGGCGATGTCGGAGCCCAACTGCGTGGCCATCTCCTCGACCCGGGGGCGGAGCTTGTCGTTCTGGTAGGTGAGCGCGACCTGGGCGCCCTCGCGGCGCATGGCGGCGGCGCAGCCCCAGGCGATGGACCTGTTGCTCGCAAGGCCTGTGATCAGGACGCGCTTGTCTTGTAGGAAGCCCATGGGGGGTCGTTGCTCCGTGGTGGTCGGTGGTGTCGGGGGGCGGCGCGCAGGGGACAGTGCGCCTTTCGGCGGCGCGGTGTCCCGTGCGATCATGCCGGCTATGTCGATCCACAACACTACCGAAACTTGCCGGCCCGTGCCAGCCGGGAGCCGCCTCGCGCGCGGTCCGGCGGGTGGCGTGCAGGCGCATCCGCGGCGCTTTTCGCTGGGGCGGGCGGGGGCCGCGGGGTTGCGCCTTGCCCCGGTCGCAGCGCTTGGTGCAAGGTCGCTGGTCCGCGCAGCGGACCCTACGGGGGCGCGCCGCGGGGGGCTGCTCGTGATCCTGGTCCTGGCCCTGCTGCTCGGCGGCTGCGGCAAGGCGCCCTGGAACGACCCCTACCCGGGCGGGCAGGGGCTGACGAACACCGTCTACACCTCGTTCAGCGAACGCCCCAAACACCTGGACCCGGTCCGCTCCTACAGCGCCGACGAGTACGCCTTCCTGGCCCAGGTCTACGAGCCGCCGCTCCAGTACCACCTGCTGCTGCGACCCTACCAGTTGGTCCCCCTGTCGGCCCTGGAGGTCCCGGTCGCGCGTTACTTCGATGCGGCCGGCCTGCCCCTGCCGGACGATGCCCCGGCCGAACAGATCGCCTACAGCGACTATCTGCTGCGCCTGCGCCCCGGTGTCCGCTTCCAGCCGCACCCCGCCTTTGCCCGGGACGAGTCCGGTGCCCCGCGCTACCACCAGTTGGGCGCGGGGGACCTGCGCGGCATCAATCGGCTGGCGGACTTTCCGCACACCGGTACGCGCGAGCTGACCGCGGTGGACTTTGCCTATCAGATCAAGCGCCTGGCCGCCCCCTGGCTGCACTCGCCGATCGCCGGGGTGATGCAGGAGCACATCCTGGGCTTCAAGGACTTAGGCGAGCGTCTGACGCAGGCCGCGAAGCTGGACCCGATCGCCCGGGTCCAGGCCCTGCGGGAGGCGCGGCTCGATGGGGTGGAGGTCGTGGACCCCTTGACCCTGCGCATCCGCGTCAACGGCAAGTACCCCCAGTTTGCCTATTGGCTCGCCATGCCCTTTTTCGCCCCCATGCCCTGGGAGGCGGAACTCTTCTATGCCCAGCCCGGGATGAAGGAGCGCAACATCGTGCTCGACTGGTACCCGGTCGGCACCGGTCCCTTCATGCTGACCGAGAACAACCCCAACCTGCGGATGGTGCTGTCGCGCAACCCTAATTTCTGGGGTGAGACTTTCCCGACCCAGGGGATGCCGGGGAATGCCCAGGCGGGGCTGCTGGCCGACGCCGGCCGCCCCATGCCCTTCATCGACCGGGCCATCTATAGCCTGGAGAAGGAGGATATTCCGCGCTGGAACAAGTTCCTCCAGGGCTATTACGACTCCTCCGGGATCTCCTCCGACGCCTTCGACCAGGCGGTGCGCATCGGCGGGGACGGCGGTCCTAACCTCACCGATGAGATGCAGGCCCGGGGCATCGAACTGCTGACTTCGGTGGAGACCTCCATCTCCTACCTGGGCTTCAACATGCTGGACCCGGTGGTGGGAGGCTATAGCGAGTCGGCGCGCCTCCTGCGCCGCGCCATCTCCATTGCCGTGGATTACGAGGAATTCGTCTCGATCTTCGCCAACGGCCGGGGGTTGATCGCCCAGGGGCCGCTGCCGCCCGGGATCAGCGGCTATCGGGAGGGGGAGGGCGGGATCAACCCCTATGTCTATGAGTGGCAGTCGGGGCGCCCGGTGCGGCGCGGCATCGAGGAGGCACGCGCCCTGCTGGCGCAGGCCGGCTACCCCGGCGGGCGCGACCCCAAGACCGGGCGGGCGCTCAGTATCAATTATGAGGCGGTCGCCACCGGGCCGGATGACAAGTCGCGCCTGGCCTGGTTCCGCAAGCAATTCGAGAAGCTCGGGATCGAGCTCGTCATCCGCTCCACGGACTATAACCGCTTCCAGGAGAAGATGCGCAGCGGCACCGGCCAGGTCTATATGTGGGGCTGGAACGCGGACTACCCGGACCCGGAGAACTTTTTCTTCCTGCTCTATGGCCCCAACGGCAAGGTGGAGCACCAGGGGGAGAATACCTCCAATTACGACAACCCGGAATTCAACCAACTCTTCGACCGGATGAAGTTCATGGAGGATGGCCCCGAGCGCCAGGCCCTGGTGGACCAGATGACGGACATCGCCCGCCGCGATGCCCCCTGGCTCTGGGGCTTCTACCCCAAGTCCTTCAGCCTGCACCACCAGTGGCTGTTCAATGCCAACCCCAACAAGATGGCCAACAACACCCTGAAGTACCGCCGCATCGACCCGGTGCTGCGCGAGCACCTGCGCGAGGAGTGGAACCCGCCGGTCCTCTGGCCCCTCTGGGCGACCCTGGGGGGTGTCCTCATCCTCGTCCTGCCCGCCCTGTGGACGGTGCGGCGGCGGGAGCGGAGCACCGCCCTGTGAGCGCCTATATCCTGCGTCGGCTGCTCTATGCGGTGCCAATCCTGATCGGGGTCAACCTGCTGACCTTCGTCCTGTTCTTCGTGCTCAACTCACCCGATGAGATGGCGCGGATGCAACTGGGCGAGAAGCGGGTGACGGCCGCGGCCATCAGCAGTTGGAAACAGGAGCGCGGCTATGACAAGCCCCTGCTCTACAACGCGGCGGCGCAGGGGCTCGCCAAGGTCACCGACACCATCTTCTTCCAGCGCTCGGTGAAGCTCTTCGCCTTCGACTTCGGCTCGTCCGACGACGGGCGCGACATCGGCTATGACATCTCACAGCGCATGTGGCCGAGCCTCGCCATCGCCGTGCCGGTGCTGCTGGTGGGGCTTGCCTTCAATATCAGCCTGGCGCTCTTCATCGTCTTCTTCCGCGCCACCTATCTGGACCTGGGGGCGGTGGTGCTGCTGGTGGCGATGATGTCCATCTCCGGGCTCTTCTATATCATCGGCGGGCAGTTTCTGCTGAGCAAGGTCTTCCACCTGGTGCCCATCTCCGGGTACGACACCGGCGTTGAGGCCTGGAAGTTTCTCATCCTGCCGGTCATCGTGGGGGCCATCGGCGGGATCGGCTCCGGGGTGCGCTGGTACCGCACCCTGTTCCTGGAGGAGGTCTCCAAGGACTATGTGCGTACCGCCCGCGCCAAGGGCCTCAGCGAGCGGCGGGTGCTGTTCCGCCACGTGCTCGGCAACGCCATGATCCCCATCCTCACGGGCGTGGTGGTGGTGCTGCCGCTGCTCTTCATGGGCAGCCTGATCACTGAATCTTTCTTCGGCATCCCGGGCCTGGGCAGCTATACCATCGACGCCATCAGCAACCAGGACTTCGCCATCGTGCGCGCCATGGTCTTTCTGGGTGCGGTGCTCTATATCCTGGGGCTGCTCCTGACCGATATCTCCTATACGCTGGTCGACCCGCGGGTGCGGCTGCAATGATGCCGGTCATCCTTTGGACCGACGCCCTGGTCTTCCTGCTGCTCGCCATTGCCGTCGGGTTTGCACTCTACGCCGCCCGTCACGAGCACCTGCGCGCCCCCTGGCGGCGGGTGGCCCGCTCGCGCGTCGGGATGGGCGCCCTGGTGGTTTTGACCTTCTATGTGCTGATCGGGCTCCTGGATACGATTCACTTTCGGCTGCCGCTGCCCGCACAGGCGACCGGCACGCCTGGTGCGGCCGTACCGCGGCAATTCGCACCGGAGGTCTTGAGTGTCTTCGACTACTGGGCCAGGCCGCTGCGGGAACGCCAGGAGAAGACCTATTCGGCCCCCTTCGCGACCCACCTGTTCGTCAAGGAGGCTATTACCCAGGCGGACGGCAGTGTGGTGCGCGACTATCCCCGGTTGCAATACGGCGGGCGGCACCTGAAGGACCCGGACCAACGCGGGTGGGACATCTTCGGCACGGCCCTGCGCGGACTCACGGAGGGCCTGATCGTCTGGGGCCTGATCACCCTGCAGGTCCTCTGGAGCATGGCGCAGCGCCGGGGTCTGGCCCTGTCGGCGGTCTATGAGGAGGTCCGCGCCAGCCGCACCGAACTGCCCTGGCGTACCGCGCTCGGCACCCTGGCCGTGATGCTGGTGCTCGGTTTCGTCGCCGGCGCATTGGCCCTCAAGTACCACATCCTGGGGACCGACAAGGTGGGTGAGGACGTCTTCTTCCAGGCATTGAAATCCATCCGCACCGGGCTCGTCATCGGGACCCTGACGACGCTCGTGATGCTGCCCGCGGCCGTCCTGCTCGGCATCATGGCCGGTTATTTCCGCGGCTGGGTGGACGATGTCATCCAGTATCTCTATACCACACTGAATGCGATCCCCGGGGTCCTGCTCATCGCCGCCGCCATCCTGATGCTCCAGGTCTATATGGCGAACAACGCGGACCAGTTCGAGAGCCTGGTGGAGCGCGCGGACCTGCGCCTGCTGTTCCTGTGCCTGATCCTGGGCGTCACCAGTTGGACCGGGCTCTGCCGACTGCTGCGTGGTGAGGCCCTGAAACTGCGCGAGGCGGACTATGTGCAGGCCGGCGCCGCGCTCGGGGTCGGCCATTTCGCCATCCTGGGGCGGCACATCCTGCCCAACGTACTGCACATCGTCATGATCACCCTGGTGCTGGACTTCAGTGGCCTGGTGCTCGCCGAGGCGGTGCTGTCCTATGTGAATATCGGCGTAGACCCGACCATGAACAGTTGGGGCAACATGATCAACAGCGCCCGCCTCGAATTGGCCCGTGATCCGGTGGTCTGGTGGTCGCTGGCCGCCGCCTTCCTCTTCATGTTCACCCTGGTCCTGGCCGCCAACCTATTCGCCGACGTGGTGCGCGACGCCTTCGACCCGCGGTTGCGGGGGGCGCGGTAACGCGCCTTGGTCAGGTGACGACGTAGGTCGGGTTAGCGCAGCGTAACCCGACCCTCGACCCCCGGCGCCGTCGCGTCGGGTTACGGCGCGCCGCACGTGTCTGAGCGTAACGGGTACCGTACGAGGCGCGCCTAACCCGACCTACGGGGCTGGGATGAAGATCGCTTTCTTTGAGCCGGTCCGCCACGACCGCGCCGCATTCTCCTGCGGCCGAGCGGCGCTGGATGGCGTCAAGCTTTCCAGCAGTGACTCCGGCAATGGCCCGAGTTTCAAGACGCCGACACCTCAGCCGGCGCCCGTGCGGCCCTCCAATCGTTCCAGACGCGCTTCCAGGGTGTCCAGCCGTTGGGGAGTCACCGGCCCGGCCGGGTCCGGCGCTGTCTCCAAGGCCGCGAGTGCGCGCGACAAGACCCCTGCCACCGACTCATCAGGGCGGCGCAGTCGGCTGAGGCGAGCGAGGGTCTCGGCATCCAGGCGCAGCGATTCACCGTGGGCGCGCGCTTGGCCTGGGGCGCCATGGTGCCGTACCGCCGCAAGCAGACGGCTATAGGGCTGTTGCGTGGCGCCGGTGCGTGGACGACGCAGCCAGGCGAACAGCCCAAAGGCCATGGCCAGTACCAACGCCAACACCGCAATCCAGAGTCCATTCGCTTTGCCCTTTGGCGAGGCCGGCGATGCGCCCGTGTCGACTGGTGAATACGCCTCTGGGGGCGGCAACTGTGGTATGGCCGACTCGGGGAAGGACCTCGGTTCACTGACGACCGGCGTGAAGGTCCCTGCCGTCGTTGCAGATGCGATCTCAGGTTCACCATTCGCGGGTCTGGCCGCGGCCGGATAGCTGGTGGTTGCCGGTGCAGTCGTCTTTGGCGGTGCGGGAGCGGCTGGCGCCACGGGGAGCGCCGGTGCAGTGCCGGTCGCCAATAGATTTTCAAGCTGACGGATTCGCTCGGCATAGACAGCACGCAGACAGTCAACCGTGTCGCAGACCGCGCGTTGTCTCGTCAGCCAGGCCTTCTGCATCTGTTCCGGCGCCAGGCCGCGCGCCCGCAATTCAGCATAGAGCGCACCCATCCTGGCATCTTGTGCCCGCACCTGCGGGGTGGCGCAGATGAGGCGCTCGACGGGCGTTCTCGCCCGCTCGCAGTCCCAGACGGCCACCGGTTTCCAGGGGCCAATGGGTGCCGACGGGCGGGTCGTCACCGGCGCTTCGGTCGGCTCCTGCTCGTCGACACAGCCATCTTTGTAGGCGTATAGGGCGCCGCCACCGTTCCTGCCACACCAGGCGTCGCCGGCCGGATAGCGGCAGGCGCTCGCCGGGTTGTCGGTCTCAAAACAGGTCGCGTCGACCAACCGGCAGAAGAGGGCGCAGAACAGCGCGGTTGCGAATTGGCCGATTACTCTATTTCTCATTCGCTCCGGTCCTCAACCCTGCCGCAGTGCCTTGTGATCGAATTTCGGGGTGATGCCGTCACTGCCGCGAAGTTCCCGCAGGTCCATCCGCCGCCGTTGGGCGACCAACTCCCGGAGTGCCTCATGGATAAGCTGGCGCTTGGTCTTGGCCTCCGAGACCTTGAACGCCTCCGCCAGCGGTTCGTCGTCGAGTACGATGGTCGATCGCATGTGAATACACCTCCGATCAGGCATTGTAGCCCCTTCTCGGGTGACAGAACGGGATGCCCCTTGGAAAGTAGCCCTGTAGACATGCGCCGCTCGGCGACGAGCGCAACGCAGTTGCCCCAGGTGACCGGGCGCTCACTGCCGCCCGACTCCCCGGGCTTTTTCGGCGGCGAGCGCGAACCGGCGGAGACCGCAGGGCGTCCTGCGGCGACCGGAGAATCTCGGCCGCGTCTCGGTACTGAATCTTCCTGGTCCGCGGGTATACTCCGCAGAAGTCTATGACCCCACACGATCCACCAGGAGTCGCTCATGGCCTTAGCCCACATCGAGATTCCGCTAGATGTTCTGGACTCCGCACGGTTGTCGGTGCAGGAGGTCAAGCAGGAGCTGGCCCTGACGCTCTACGCCCAGCGGCGCCTGTCCATCGGCAAGGCGCGAGAACTGGCCGGCCTGTCGCTCTGGGATTTCCGTCAACTGCTGGGCTCCCGGCGCATCCCGCCGCATTACGATGAGTCGGACCTCGCTGAAGACCTCGCCGTCTTGAGCGAGCTGCGGCAGGCAGGGTCATGACTGGCGTCGTCAGCAATACCTCACCACTGACCAACCTCGCCGCGATCGGAGCGATGGGACTGCTGGAGCGCCTGTTTGGGCGGCTGCATATCGCCGAGGCCGTGCGGCTGGAACTGGAAGCGGGCGGGCATGATTGGCCTGGCCGGGCAGAGGTTGCCGCGGCGCCCTGGGTCGAGTGTCACCGCATCGAAAACCGCTCGCTGGTGTTGGCGTTGAGCCAGGATCTCGATGCGGGGGAGTCGGAAACCATCGCCCTGGGTCTGGAGATCGGCGCAACGTTGGTCTTGATGGACGAACGTGACGGTCGGCATCGAGCCCAGCGCCTGGGTCTGCGGACCATGGGGGTCGTCGGCGTCCTGCTCCGCGCAAAGGAGTGCGGGTTCTTGTTGGCCGTCCGTCCGAGCTTGGATGCCTTGCGTTCACAGGCCGGCTTTTGGTTGAGCGAAGCGGTCTATCAGGAGACGGTGCGCGCCGCGAACGAGAAAGGCTGAACGTCAGACAATCGCGCCTCTTCTCCCCTGACCCCGATAGGTGCTTTAATCCAGCCGTCACCGACCCCCACCAACGGAGCGGAGCATGGCGGACTTCAAGGCCCAACTGGGCCGCGCGGATCATCCCGGACTCGCAAGCCAGGCGGAGCGCCTCGCGCGCATAGTCCCGGGACAGAATCCCTATGTCACCGGGCACTCGCTGCCGCCCGACTCCCCGGTCTTCTTCGGCCGCGAGCGTGAACTGGCGGAGACCCTGGGCGTCCTGCGCCGGCCGGACAAGCCGGGCAGCGTCTCGGTGCTCGGGGAGCGGCGCTTCGGCAAGTCATCGTTTCTGAACCAGGTCTGGCAGGCGCTCGCCGCCGAGCCGGACCTGGTGTGCATCCACGCGACCACCCAGGACTGGGGCCAGGCCTGCCCTGAGCGCTTCTTTGGCGGCCTGCACCTGGCCATTCTGGGCGCACTGGACGCAACCGCCCACGCGCCCAGTCCCAAGCCGGCCGCCAAAGGCAAGACCCAGGGCGAGGTCCGGGACTACGCGGGTATGCGCGATTTCATCCGCCCCCTGGCGCGCGCCGGCCTGCGCTTCGTCCTGCTGCTGGACGAGTTGGAGCGCATCACGGGCGCCGAGCCGTTCAATGCGGACTTCTTCAGCAACCTGCGCGCCCTGGGCGAGCGGCCGGAATACCGCTTCGGCTACCTGATCTCCAGCCGCCGGCCGCTCAAGGAACTGTGTCGGGAGCACCGGATCGATGAGTCGTCCTTCTGGAACATCTTCGGCTTTCCGCAGTACATCGGCCTGCTCGACGAGGACCAGGCGCGCGCGCTGGCCCTGGGGCCGCTCGGGCTCAGTCTGCCGGGGCCCCTGCCGCCGGATCTGGACGGGCAATGGACCGAGGGAGTCGTGCCGCTCACCGGTGGTCATCCCGCATTGATCCAACTGGTCCTGGCAGACCTCTGGAGCGCCTGGGCCGGCGGCTACGACCCGAACTGGGACCGGATCGCCCAAGGGCTGCGGGACTATCTGGAGGACCTGTGGACGCAACGGCACGGCAAGGAGGAATGGCGCGTGCTGATGCAGGCGGCCACCGGGGCCGAGTTGGCGCAGGACCCCGTGGTCCGCGACCTCCGACTGCGTGGGTTGGTGACGGACGCGGGCCGGCCGCTGTGCGCAGCATTCGCCGAATTGATCCCGGGATTGATGCCTGCGGGTCTTACGATGGAGAAGGCGCTCGCGGGGATTAAGCAGGGCGGGGATGCCGCTGGCGCTGTCTTCAAGACGCTGGAGGAGTGGGCGGGCCGGGTCGGGCGGGTCCATCGCGCATTGAAGGGGCTCGGTGGCGACCTGGGTGAGACCGGGGGCGATCACCAATGACCGGGCGCGAGACGGTCGTCTATGTCCTGCGGCGGTTCTGGCTCTGGCCCTTGGAGTTGTGGCTGCGGCCGATGGACTTGTGCGACCGAATCGACGCGGCGCCGCGGGAGGAACTGATCGCCGGTGTATCGGCGGGTGCGCTTTGGGGTGCGCTTATGGGTGTCTTGGTCTGGGCATGGGCCGGTGACCTAAGCTCGGTCTGGGTTCTGAGTCTGGTATTTCTGGTCGCTTCCGCTGCCCCGGTCTTTATGGGTAACGTTGTGGTTGCCACTGGTGCGGTCGCTGTCGCTGGCGCGGTTCCTGTCGCCGTCGCTGTCGCTGTCGCTGACGTTAATGCTGGCGCCATCGCCATCGCCGTCGCTGTCGTCTTCTTCACCGCTGCTGCCGCTACCGCCGCTGACGGCTCCGCGGTCGATCTTGCTCTCACTGGTGCTGTCTTTAGCGCTTATGTGATCATCGGCGCAGCACTTGGATTCTTCGTCGGTGTCTGGCTGGATAGTTCAATGCTGGGCACTGTTGCTCTCGTGGTAGGTGGAGGTTTAATTGCATCTGCGCTGATGGCTTGGCGCGGTCCTTTGAAACTGATATTTCAAATGGTGTTCATGCTGCTGCTGGTGATCGGGTTGCCGATCGTCGGCTTCGCCTTAGTACTGCGGGCGGACTTGGCGGATATGGCCCAATGGGGACTGTGTCTCTGTCTGCCGCTTGCCGTCGGGGCCTTGGCTGGTCTTTTTCTCTCTCACAGGACCGGTATTGCCAGGAGACGCTCCAAGCGCGACCAACGGATCGCCACAGAATGCCAGTTGCTGTGGCTCCGGTTCCCCTGGGCGCTGTGCCTGCCGCTGGCCCTGGCCGCCTACACGTTCGGTCCCGCCACCGCCGGCCTGAACGCAAAGCTCGACCAACTCGCCTTCTATCTTGCCCTGACGCCCGTGGTCTTGACCGGCCTACCCGCCTGGCCCGTCGCGGCCCTGGTCGCACTGCGGCAATTCAGACCGCCGCGAGATGATGCGGCCATGAGGCCGCCGGATTGGCTCGGGAGCACGCTTCCGTTCCGCTGGCAGACCTGTGCCTTTCCGCTGCCGGGGCTAGGGGGCTGGCTTGTGAGGCTGGGGCGCGAGCGAGGCTGCTCTGCGGCCCTGGATGCCATCCAGCAGGTCCAGTTTGGCACCCTCCAACTCGCTGCCGCACGCCGCGCTGCCCGGGTCCTTGCGGGCGAACCGCGGACCGCGCTGCCCTTCTGCGGGGCTGTCGCCGCCGGGACCAACGCGGTCACGCTGGCGGGCCTGGAGTCCACAGGTCCGGCAGCCTGCGCTATTGGCGCGCTCTCGGCACTGGGGGAGAACGAGGCCAACTTGCCTCTGCTGCTCGACATCGGCCGCAAACGTGCTTGGTTCCCAGCCTTGACTGGCCTATTGGGTGCGGCCCGGGACCGGCCTCCAGCGGTAGATGGCCCGATGCTGGAATTGATCCGCGGGCGCCCGCTGGGTGCGCGGATCGACTATGCGCTGGAGCGGCTCAGCACCCTCCCGAACCATGCCCAATGGCGCGAAGTCGATGATCTTCTGGAGCACCTGGCCCGGCTCGCCGCCCCCACCGAGGTCCGGCAATGGTCGGGCGCCACCCTGTCGACCGAGCCCCGCCCGGACGACTGGCTAACCGGCGGCTGGCGCCTGGTCCGTGATCTGACCGACGCACTGGATAACCTGGCCCAAGACTACCGCGCCCTAACCAGCCCCAGCGCCAGGCGTCGGCTGCTGGAGTCGCGCGCCGAGCGCGTGCGTCAACTCGCCTGGGACGGTCTGCCGGATTACTGGAAGGGGATCGGGTCTGAACTGGCTGCCCACTGGATCGCATTGCTCGAGGCGGAGGCGCGTCAGGCCCGCGAATGGCTGAATCTCGCGGTCGAGGCGCCGGGGGGCCGCTTCGTCCGCGGGGACCAGCGGCTGAAGCTGCGGGTCTGCAACCGCAGCGCCGAGCCGGCCCGCTCGGTCCGGCTCGCGCTGGAGCCGACCGCCGGCATCGTCTGGGTCCATGACCACGCGCGTCTGGACCTGCTGGAGGGCGGTAAGGAGGCGGATCTGGGGCTCGACTTCCAAGCCGCGTCCGAGGGTGCAGTGCGCATCGCCGGTCGCCTGGACGCCGAAGACCTGGACGGCAATCCCTTTGCGCTCCCGTTCGCCTTTCAGGTCCAGATTGCCGCGGCGGGTCGGCCCTATCGCATCCCGGACTATCAGCCCTATGTTACCGGCGAGGGCCTGGGCAGCGACCGCGTATTCGTGGGTCGCACCGACCTGATCGACTGGCTGCGCGGTCTCTGGCTGCAACCCGACGGCAAGCCCGCGGTCGTCCTGGTCGGTCAGCGGCGCATCGGCAAGACCAGTCTGTTGAACAAGGTGGTCCGTGACGGCCTGCCGGGGACCGGTTTGCTGCCGATTGCCATTAATATGCAGGGGGTCGGGAGCGAATACGACTTCCTGAGCGAGGCCGCCGGGCAGATGGCGGACCTGCTGGAGCATCCCGCGCCGGACCTGGACCGGGCCGAGCCCTATGCCGCCTTCAAGGTGTTCCTCAAAGACGCCCGCGGGCCGCTCGGCCCCCGACGCTTCCTGCTGATGCTCGACGAGGCGGACCTGATCCCGGAACGTCGCCTGGGCGACCTGCTGCCGGGCTTCCTGCGCGCGCTGATGCAGGAACCGCAGTACCCGACGGTGCTGCTCTTCTGCGGGACCACCCGACTCAAGGCCATGGGCCGGGACTATTTCTCGATCCTGTTCAATACCGCCCAGTTCCGCACGGTGAGCTATCTGACCGCGGGTGAGTCCGCCGAGGTCTTGGAGAAGCCGGCGCGCGGCATCCTGGAATACGACCCGGCCATCCTGGCGGATGCGTATCGGCTGACCCGCGGCCAGCCCTTGCTGCTGCAACTGATCGGGGCCAACCTGATCAATGCCTTCAATGAACAGGTGCGCCGCGGGGAGGAGCGCAGCGACTATGTCGATACCAATGACTTCGACCGGGCGGTGAGGGCGGTGGTGGAATTGGAGACCAATGCCGCCTTCGAGAACCACTGGGAGGACAGCGACCCGGCCACCCATCGGGTGCTGGCCGCGCTCGCCTGGGCGACGGATGAGACCAACCGGCGCCAGTTGGATATCGACGGGATCGAGTCGGCCATGCTGGAGACGCGGCTCACCCTGCCCCGGGAGCGGACCTTTCGCTGCCTGGAGCGCCTGGCGGACGATGAGGTCCTGGAGCGGGATGGGCCGACCTATCGCTTCTGGGTGCCGCTGTATCGGCGCTGGGTTTCGTGGCGTTGGCCGCCGGGGCGGGTGCGCGATGAGTTGCCCGGGTAGGCCGTGATCATGATTCCAATCAACCTGCCGGACGGGACCTCGCTGGTCCGCACAGCGGACCCTACGGGCGCGGGGCCGTAGGGTCCGCTGTGCGGACCAGCCGCCTCGCCGTCGGCACAGTGGCCGGGATCATGATCGAGGCCATCGGTCGCCGCCATTGTAGGTCGGCCTTCAGGCCGACCGCGGCGCCCCCGGTCGGCCTGAAGGCCGACCTACAGCGGGGCGCCAACCGCCGCCCGGGCGGCCGGAGTTATGATCAAGGCCGCCGTTTCAATGAGCGCGGCCGCGTCATTCCCACCAGAACCCCAGCAATCTCAGCCCATCACGAAAGAGTCCGACGGCCAGGACGCATAACACGAAGCCAATCAGACGGGTGCTGTAGAGGTACTGCTTGCCCGTCAGGAAGGCCCGCGAGCGGCCGACCGCGATTGCCAGCAGGATCTTCGAGCCGACCAGCGACACATAGAAGGCGCAGAGGAACGCCAGGGCGGCGAACAGGCCGGACGCATAGGCCTCGATCATGAGCGGGGCGCCGACGCTGAACCAGAACAGATAAGGATAGGGGCTCAGGATATTGGCGAGCAGGCCCTTGGTCAGGGACCTGGGCGCCTGCTGTTGCTCGTCCAGTCGCAACCCTTGGGAACTCAGGTTCTCGTAGCCCAGGAAGAGGACGAAGGCGCCGCCGGTGACTGAGATGAGCCCCAGGATATAATGAAAGTCCGCCAGCCTCGCCAAGAGGAAGAGGGTCACCGCGATCAAGGGGAGATCGGTTACCAGCGGCGCCAGCGCAACCTTCATACCCGCGCGGACCCCGTGGCGCAGGGTCTCGGCAATGACGAGCGTCAGGAGCGGCCCCGGGGCGAGCCCGGCGGACAGGCCCAGCAAGGTGCCGGTGATCAGATACCGCAGCATGGGATCAAGGTGCCTTGATGCGGTCGAAGGCCGCCAGGGCCTCCAGGCGGGAGCCGGCGAGATCGACCAGGGGCCGCGGATAGTCGCGCCCCAGGGTCAGGCCGGCGGCGGCCAGGATGGGCGCCGGGGCGGTCCAGGGCTGGTGGATGAACTTGTCCGGCAGCCGGCTGATTTCCGGGCACCAGCGCCGCACATAGTCGCCCTGGGGATCGAAACGCTCGCCTTGGCGGACCGGGTTGAAGACGCGAAAATAGGGCGCGGCGTCGGCCCCGCAGCCGGCGGTCCATTGCCAGCCCAGGGTGTTGGCGGCGAGATCGGCGTCGACCAGGGTGTCCCAGAACCAGGCGGCGCCGGCCTGCCAGGGCAGACGCAGGTTCTTGGTGAGATAGGAGGCGACCACCATCCGTACCCGGTTGTGCATCCAGCCGGTACGCCAGAGCTCCCGCATCCCGGCGTCCACCAGCGGGACCCCGGTCCGGCCCCGTTGCCAGGCGGCGAGCAGGGGCGCGGTACCTTCGGTGCGCCAGGGGAAGCAGGTGAAGCGCGGGTCCAGGGGCTCGGTCGTGGTCTGCGGGAAGTGGTAGAGCAGGTGGTGCGCGAACTCCCGCCAGCCGAGCTCGCGCACGAAGGTCTCCGCACCCGGTGCCGCGAGCGAGCCGTGCGCGTCCTCGATCATGGCGAGCAGCCGCCGGGGTCCAATCTCGCCGAAGTGCAGGTGGGCTGACAGGCCGGAAGTACCGGGGCGGGCGGGCAGATCGCGGGCCTGCGCATAGTCGTCCAGCGCGACGAGCCCAGCGCCGCCGACGCCCCCGGTGGCGTCGCCGGCAATGAAGCGCCGGGCGCGCGCCAGGGCGGCCGACTCCCCCGGTTGCCAGGACGCGGCGAGCCCCTGGTCCCAGCGGATCCGGGGCAGGAGATCCAAGGCGTCTACCCCGCTCTGCACCAGTTCGGGCTCATCCATGGTGGGTGACCGTTTGCAGTCGGCGGGGGCCGGCAGCGCGGCGTCTCGACCCAAGCGGTCCAGGCCAAGCGAGGACTTGCGCCAGAAAGCGCTGTACACTTTGTAGGGACCGCCGGTCGTGTTGAGCAGCTCCCAGGGCTCGCGCAGCAGCAGCGCATTGTGGCTCTCGCAATGCAGACCGCGCGCGCGCAGATCGAGCTTGATGCGGGTGTCACGGGCGCGGGTCGCCGGGTCGTAGAGCCGGTTCCAGTAGACGCGGGTGGCGCCGGTCAGGGCGCAGAGGCGCAGCAGGGTATCGCGGCTGTCACCGGTGGCGATCAGGAGCCGGCTGCCGCGTTCGCGCAGGCTGCGATCGAGCGCGGACAGACTCCCGTGCAGCCACCAGCGGGCGGCGGCACCGGGGGCCCAGGGCGACTCTTCGGCGGGGGCATGGATGTACAGTGGCAGGACCAGGTCGCTCGCCGCCATGGCCCGGGTCAGGGCCGGGTTATCATCGAGGCGCAGGTCGCGCCGGAACCAGAGGATCGCGGTGTCGGGCATTGCGCTAGGCTTCTTTAGGTTGAGGGCAGGTCGAGGTCCGGTATATCGAAAGAGGGGGAGACCCGTGTGGGAAGCAGCGGTGAAGGTCGAACGAGACAAGCCTGAGGGGGCGGACGCGGATGCGCCGATGGCGGCGGACAGCGAATCGGATTCACTGCGGGTGCGCGCCCAGCTCGGCGTCCTGGCGGAGCGGGGCCAGGCCCTGGACGCGCGCCTGCGGGCGCAGTTACGCGGTCGCTGGGCCCCCGCCGGTGGTGGGGCTGCGGCCGGGGCCGCCCCGGGTTTCATCAATGGCATCTTCGTCGGTGACCGCTCCGAGGTGCCGGAGCGGCAACTGCATATCCTGCGCGCTCTGGCGGCCCTGCGCACCTATTCCCTGCCCCTGCGCGGGATCGCGGACGGGCGTGCCGGACCCGGGATCGGCCGTCTCTATGTCCCCTTGGTGACCGACCTGATGCTGGCGTCGGACGTGGCCGAGCAGGTCCTGGCGGAGGCGGCGGAGGGCGGTGCCCCCCCGTTCCCGGAGCCCGACCCGAACCTGGAGCGCATCCCCGACGGCGCCCGGGCGCGCCGCTTGAGCGCCGTGGAGGCGAGCATCCTGCGGCGCTCCCTGGTGATCCTGGGCGAGCCCGGGGCGGGCAAGTCCACCCTGTTGGCCTTTCTGGCCCAAGCCCTGGCGACCGGCGACCGGGTCGCCTTACCGGACTGGCCCCAGAGCGAGTGGTCCAGTCTCCCGTTCTTCCTGCGGCTGCGCGATTACGCGACCTGGCTGATCGAGTCCGGGGACCATACCGGGGCCGAGGCGGCGGGCGACCTGCCAGTGTGGGGCTTCGTGCGCCACGAGTTGGCCGAGCGCAATCTGAGTTTCTGTCTGGGGACGCTGGAGGCGGCGGTGCGGGGCGGGCGCGTTCTCATGCTGTGGGACGGTCTGGACGAGGTACCGCCGGGGGTCCGCACGGCGGTGCGTGCGAGCCTGCTGGCCTTCCGCGAACGGGCGCCGGGCTGTCGTTATGTCGTCAGCAGCCGGTTGCTGTCCTATTACCAGCCGGAGTTGCGCTTGCCGGAGCCGGACTTTCCGGTCGTCTCATTGCTCCCCTTCGATCGCGAACGGATCGAACGCTTCGTTGCCGACTGGTTTCGGGAACTGGGTGCCTGCGGCGACCTGCCCTGTGCCGAGGCCGAGCGGCTGGCCGTGCTCTTCCAGCAGGGGCTCACGGCGGCCCACCTCACCCATCTGGCGGCCAATCCGCTGTTGCTCACCCTGCTGGCCCTGGTTTTCACGCACCGCCGCGACCTGCCGCAGGCGCGCGCCAGGGTCTTCGAGGCGGCGATCGAGATCCTGCTCGCCCGTCTGGACGGCCCCCAGGATCGAGAGCAAGGAGATAGCGCGGACGGGCCCCGGCTCAGCGACCTGCTGCGCGACGCGCGCCGTGAGCGCTGTGACCTGATCCGGCTCTGCGAGCGCCTGGCCATGCGCGTGCAGTGCAGCGCCGAGCGAGGGACGGACCCGGACGGCCACGGGCAGGGCCGGGTCGGCGGTCTGGGCGAGACCGAGCTGCTCGAGTCGCTGCAAGGGCTGCACGCGGGTCGGGACCCGGAGTGGGCCCAGACCTTTCTGGACCTGATCAAGCAGCGCACCGGGCTGTTGCGCGAGGAAGGTCCGGGGTACTTCGACTTTCCGCATCGCGCCCTGCGCGAATACCTGGCCGGCTGTCACCTGGCCCATGCCCCGGATTTTGCCGCACAGGTCGCCGCCCTGGCGGCCGATCGCGCCTATTGGCAGGAGACCACCCTGCACGCGGTCGGCTTCCTGATCCAGAATCAGCGCGAATGCGCGCGTCCGCTTGAATTGATCGAGCGCCTGTGCCCCGCGGACGCCACGGCGGACGACGCCGCCTGGCGGCGCATCTGGCTGGCGGGCGAGGTCGCCGCGGAACTGGGGGCGGCCCGGGCCGGCGAGTCGGCGGCCGGTACCCGTGCGCTGGAGCGGGTGCGCTATCGGCTGGCGGCCCTGGTGGAAGGCGGGCACCTCCAGGTGGGCGAGCGGGTGGCCGTGGCTGCGGCCCTGGCCCGGCTCGGTGACCCGCGGTTCCACCCGCGGGGTCTGCACCTGCCGGTACGCTTCCGCGGTGAACGGGAAAAGGTCCTGGGCATGGTGCGGGTCAGGCACGGGGGCCTGGTGCTGAGTGGCCCCGCGGACCTGGATGGGGCGCACGCCAACGAGGCGGCCGGTGACCGGCCACTGGACCTGGACTACGGCTTCTGGATCGCCCGTTATCCCATGACCGTGGCACAGTTTCAGGCCTTCATCGCGGCCGGGGGCTATGCGCGGCGGGAGTGGTGGACCGCACTGGGTTGGGCCTGGTGTCATGAGCAGAGGCGGCGGGAACCAGAGGGCTGGTCGCAGCAACGCCGCCAGGGGAATCGGCCGGTGGTGGGTATCAGCTGGTTCGAGGCGGTCGCCTACGCGGCCTGGCTCAATGCCCAGTTGCGCAAGCGCTATATGCATTTGCCCAGCGGCTATGGGCTGCGCCTGCCGACCGAGGCGGAGTGGGCGCAGGCGGCGCGTGGCCCCGGGGGACGGGTCTATCCCTGGGGCAAGGGCTTCAGCGCCGCTCATGCCAATTGCCAGGGCAGCATCGGGGATCTGTCGGCGGTCGGGATCTTTCCCCTGGGTGCGACCCCCGACGGGGTCCTGGACCTGGCCGGTAATGTCTGGGAGTGGACCCTGAGCCGCTGCCAGCCCTATCCCTATGACCCCGCCGATGGTCGCAATAACCCGGATACGGACGGGGCGCGCATCCTGCGCGGGGGCTCCTACGATGCGGGTCCGCTGCGGGCCCGGACCGCCGCCCGGGCGCAGGCACCGATGCGCGAGGCGGCCCGGGACATCGGCTGTCGCCTGGTGTTGTCCCTGGCGGACGCCGCAGTGTAGGTCGCCCTTCAGGGCGACCAGCGGGCCGGTTTCAGCGGGCGAAGACCTCCCGCAGGAAGTCCTGCATCAGAGCCCAGGAACGCGCATCCGCCTTGGCGTCATACTTGATCCCCGGGATCCCGAAACTGTCGGCCGCCGGATTGGTGAAGGCATGTTCGGCCCCGGCATAGGTCGCCAGCTCCCAGTCCGCCCCCGCGGCGTCCAGCGCCGCCGTGAAGGCCGCGACCCGCTCCGGGGGGACCAGCGGGTCCTTCGCCCCATGGGCGATGAGGACGCTGGGCTTGATCCGTTGCTGCGCGACCGCGTCGGCGGGGGGCAGGGCCCCATGGAAGCTGACCACGCCATCCAGGTCGGCACCCGCGTACGCGAGTTGCATGACCGTCGATCCGCCGAAGCAGTAGCCGATCGCGGCCAGCCGTTCCCCATCGACCTTGTCGCTCGCCTTCAAGGCGTCGAGCCCCGCCAGGGCGCGTCGCTGCCAGGCCTGCGCGTTGGCGGTGATCTGCTTCATCCAACCCTCGGCGTCCTTGGCGTGGGTCGTCACCTTATGGTTCCCGTAAAGGTCCGCGGCAAAGGCGACATAGCCGAGTTGGGCGAGCTGCTGCGTCCGCTGTTTGGCGTAATCGTTGAGCCCCCACCACTCATGGGCGACCAGGACCCCGGGGCGCTTGCCCGTCACGGCGTCGTCGTAGGCCAGGTAGCCGGTCAAGACCTGCTCACCGTCACGATACTCGACGGCCTCGGTCTGGACGGCGGCCTCGACACCGACGGGCAGGAGTAGGGCGAGCGTCAGGGCCAGCGCCAAGCGGCCAGGCCGCGGTTGCCGCGGGGACTCGGCCCCGGCCTGGGGGTGCGGTGCGCCGCGGGTCTGGGTGCGTGTGATCGGTAGCATAGGGCTTCCTCGGTGGGGTTGATGCGGCGTAACTGCTCGTTCCAGGATCATCGTTGCGGCCAGCGGCAACCGGTCCGTACCGGGGACCTTGCGGCTGCTCGTCCCTGGGGTCCGCGGTGCGGACCAGCGACCTCGTCGCCAACAGCTTGGCCCGACGACGATCATGACCCGCTTTGTTCTACCACGAGCGCAGGCCCAGGTCGACACTGCGGCGACTGGCCGACGGCACGGACTCCGGTCGTCCGGCAGGGCGACCGACAGTTGTCCGTGGCCGGCGCTGATCAAGGCCCCGCTGTCTGCCCTTCAGTCCCCGCGCAGTTCGATGTGCTCGGCGATGAGGAGCGCCGCGGCGGCCGCGACCACGGCGCTCAACGGGGCGCTCAGGGCCGGGGCGGCGAGCGCTTCGCGCGTGATCCCCTCGGCGCGGCCGTAAAGGCTCAGGCACAGGTGCTCGCTGGTGCGCACATGCAGTTGCAGATCGGTCAGGAGGTGCGCGAATTCGCTGCGGGTGGGCGCGGTGCCCAGGGCGCGGAACAGGTCCGCCATAGCGGCGAACAGGGGCGCGGCCTCGGCACCCAGGCCGAACTCGGCCGGTTGGTACTCGGCCTGGCGCTCGGAGACCCGCCCGACCCAGACGCGGAAGCTCTCCTTCTGGAGCGAGTGGTAGAGGGGTGACTCCGAGATCAGGAACAGCAGCAGGTGACGCGGGTTGGCGTAATAGCGCCCGCCGCGCACCTCCCAGAAGCAGTCGTTGATGAAGCGGTGCAGCCGGATGTGCTCGCGGAAGTCCGCAGCCTGCAATTGGTCCAGGATCAGCACCGTGGGCTCGCCCTCGCTCTGGGCGCAGGCCTCGCTGACGGTGAGGTCCAGGGGATCGATGGGCGGCTCGGCACGGCCCATTTCGTCCTGGCTGGGCGGCAGTATCACGTCCGGCAGGGGCGGGTGGGCCTCGGTGAAGTCGAGATACAGCAGATGGGGGAATGCCAGTGCCCGGGCCAGGGCGGTGGCGAAGGCGCTCTTGCGCCGCTCGGAGTCGCCCTCGATGTTGAGGGTGCGCAGCCCGCGGGTCGGGCCTTCCAGCAGGCAACGCAACTGGAATTCGTAGTCGTCGTTCGACTCGAACCCGTGCAGGGCCATCTTTTCGCGCAGGCTGGGCATAGGGGGGATGATAGCCGCAGTCCGGGGTTTGCGTCGCCACCGAGGTGATTCCCGGACCTTACCCTACCAGCGTATGCATCGCTCGGGTGGATAAGCGCAGCGCATCCACCAGCGACGCTTGGTGGATGCGGCGTGATTGAGCACGGTGCCCGGTCTGCAAGGTTCGCGCGCGCCCTATCCATCGTACCAGGCTGCGCGGGCGCGGGCGCCGTTTACTGCCAGGTCTGCGCCAGCAGCGAACGCGCCGCCTCCTCCTCAGGGAAGGGTTGTCCCAGGACCGGCAGGAGCACGGCGCGCGCCCGCTCGCGCTCACCCGCGGCGATCAGGGCACGCGCGTGATGGAAGGCGATCGTCGGGTTCTTGGGGGCGAAGAGCGCGGCCTTGGCCAAGGCCCGCGCGGCGGCGCGGGCGTCACCCGTGGCCAGCAGGGCCTGCCCCAGGGTGTCGCCCACCGCGGGGTCGTCCGGGGCTGCGCGCTGGGCGGCCTCTGCGTAGACCAGCGCGCGGGCCGGGTCCCGCTCCAGCAACAGCATCGCCAGGTTGTTGTTGCTCACCAGGTCGTCCGGGTGCGCCCGCACCAGCGCCTCATAGACGGCGATGGCCTCGTCCTGCTGCCCCCGCTTGTCGTGAATCCGGGCCAGCAGGCGCCGGACGTCCAGGTCCTCGGGGTGGGCCGCGATCCAGGTCTGGGCCGTCGCGGTGGCGGGTTCCAGCGCCTGTGCCTTGACCTGGGCGCTGAGCAGCAGCAGCAGCACCTCCCGGTCCTGCGGCTGGGACTGGAGCAAGGCGCCGAGCCGCTCCTGGGCTTCCCCATAGGCCTTCTCATCAAGGCTCAGGCGTGCCTGGAGCAGCGCGAGCCCGGGCAGCGGTGCCCCGCCATCCACCCCGCCATCGACCCCAAGGCCCCCCTCCAAGGCCACCCCCAGGTCCACCAGACGGCCGACCAGCCCGCTCTTCGCCGCCAGATCATCAAGGGCGAGGTAGACGTGCCGTAGGGTCGGAGCCACCAGGGCCGAGCGCGGGTCGGCGTGCAGGCCGGCGAACAGGTGTTCCTGCATGGGTGCGGCCTGCCTGGCCGCCGCATAGGCGTTGGCTAGCAGCAGCCGCGGCTCGGCCGCCCCGGGTTGCCGGTTCACCAGGGCCTCCAGGGTGGTGGCGGCGACGGAGGGCTGCCCACCCGCGAGTTCCAGTCGTCCGCGCGCCAGCAGCAGTCGCGGGTCGTCCGCCGCCGCGGGCGGGGCGTCCTGCAGGGTCCGCAGGGCCTCCTGCGCCTGCCCCGCGGACTGGTAGCCCTGGGCCAGGTTGAGCCGCAGGTTGAGGTTGGCGGGGTCCCTGGTCACGGCCTCGCGGACGCGGGCCAGCGCTGCCGCCGAGTGGCCGGCGTCCACGTCGAGTTGGGTCAGCAGCAGCGTGGCGTCGGCATGGCGCGGGTCCACCGCCAGCACTTGCTCATAGAGCGCACGGGCCGCCTCCACCCGGCCGGCACGCCGCTCCAGGGTGGCGAGATTGAAGGCGGCATCGGCGAACCCGGGCTTGATCTCCAGGGCGTGTGCGAAGGCCTGGCGTGCCGCGGGCTCGTCCCCCAGGGCGAGATTCGCGAGACCCAGGGCGACCTGGGCGCGCGGGCTGTCCGGCACCGCCGCCAGGTAGGCCAGCGCCTGGGTCCGGGCGGCTGCGGCATCGGGTTTGGCCAGCAGCAGCCGGACCAATAGTACCTGGGCCGTCTCGTCGGCGGGGTTCTTCTCCAGCAGCGCGCCCAGTTCCCGCTCCGCGGCGTCGCGGTCGCCGCCGGCCAACAGGGCGGCGGCCAGCTTCACCGGCGTTTGCGTATCGTCCGGATGCGCGGCGAGTGCCTGACGCAGGAGGGCCTCGGCCTCGCCCGGCCGGCCGTCTTGCGTCACGACATCGCCCAGGACCTTGAGTACGTCCGGATTCACGGATTGTTGGTCGGCGAAGGGGCGTAGCGCCGTCTCGGCGCCTTTGAGATCGCCGCGGGCGAGCCGCGCCCGCGCCAGCAGGGTGGCCGCCGTGGATGAGTCCGGGGCGGCCCGGCAGGCGCGCGTCAGATACTCGTCGGCCTCCTGGTAGCGCTCAAGTTGGAAGAGTGCCACCCCAGCCAGGTAAAGCGCCCGGGGGTCATCTGGGCGATAAGGGAGATACAGATTGAACTGCGCCAGGGCCGGCTCCGGTTCTGCTTGCTTGAGCAAGAGTAAGCCCCGGGCGTAATTCAGGCCCGGGAACTGGGGCAACTGTTGGTTGGCCAGGTCGATATCGGCCTTGGCCTCCGCTAGCTTCCCCAGTTCCAGGCGCGCCATGGCGCGCTTAAAAAGCGGCCTCCAGGTGGCGCGCGCGGTCTCAATCGCCTTCCCGAAGGCTTCTTCCGCGCGTTGCGGCTCGTTGGCGTTGAATGCCAACTCGCCCAAGGCGGCCCAGGCTGCCGAGTCCCCGGGGTTGGCCTTGAGCGCCTGGTCCACCAGCGAACCGGCCCGGGTCAGATTCCCCTGGCTTGCCGTTTGCCTGGCCAGACCGAGCAGGGTGCGGGGATGGTCGGGGAGCAGACGCAGGGCCAAGTCAAACTCCTGCCCGGCCTGCTCCGGCTTGCCCAGGGCAAGCCAAGCCTCGCCTCGGATGGCGAGCAATTCCGCGCGCTTGCGCGGGTCTGTCGGTGAGCCGACGGCCGGGACTGCCAGGAGTTCCGCGTACTTGCCTTGGATCAGCCGCGCCTGGGCCAAGTCCGCCTGATAGTCGCTCGGATCGAGACCGCCTAGCGCGATGGCGCGTTGGAACTCTTCCTCGGCCGCCGCCCCGGACGACAGGTCCAGGTAGACCTGCCCGAGCAGGGCGCGCGCGGCGGGGTCGTTACCCTGTTTGAGCGATTGCTTGAGGGTCAGCAAGGCGGTGCGTAGATCCCCGGATTGCCACTGGCGGCGAGCGTCCGCGGTGGGGTCGGCGCGTGCGTCCGGGGCACCGCCAGACAGCGCGGCGAGCGCTATCACGAGGAGGGCGGGGCTCGACCATCGGCGGCTGGTCATCGGGGCGGCTCCTGGGCAGTGTCGATGCGATCAAGACGATAGACGGGCCGGGCCGGCAAGCGGTCGCCCTGCACGGTGCTCGCGGAGTGGGCCTGTATCTCCTCCGGAAACGAAACCGAGCCGGTCCAATAGGGAGGCTGAGGCGATCCGACCCCGGTTCCGAATAGGGCAGGTCTCTCGACACCCCGCCTGGGACCTAGCAGTTGTTGGTGGGGATCAAGCCAACCGACCCATCCAACCCCAGTCTGGCCTGATCCGACGGAGGAGGGCACCCAAACCGATGCCCATCAGCAGCAGAGTTCCAGGGATCGGCACTTCATTGCGGGTGTCGATCAAGTCGAGTCGGGCATCCCAGCCCGCGCTGGAGTTCATCTCCATGGTGATCGCTGAGGTGCTGGTGAAGGTGCCCGTGCCCCCGAAGTCCGTGAAGGACAGGAAATCATTGAGTCCCGCGAATTTGTCCGGGAAGTTAAAGATGCCCGTCCGCGTCTGCTCGGTGGTATTTGTGATAGTGAATGTCAACTTCAGAGCGTTATTGATCTTACTCGGGAAGCTGATGTATAGGCCATTGGCATTGGTTGTGAGATCGATCCCGCCGAGGCCAGCACCGTTCCGATCCCACACGACCGTCACGACCGAGTCCGACCCCACGGTGTTGGCGACGTCGAAGAGGCCGGCGCCGCTCCCGCTGAGCCGACGGACCTCCACCTTATCGTCCGTGCCGTCATCGGCTTGGATGATATTAGCTTCCACGTAACGGGTGCCGCCAATGGTCTCGGTGCTTGGCAACCCGGTATTGAGTACGTCGCCGACGTTACCAACCGGACCGTACACGGTAAAATCAACACTGCCAGATTGAAACGTGTCGATCGTCACCGCGTTCGCGGCGCCGTAGGCGAGGACGGTGATGGCGGCGAAGCCGATTGCGACTTTTCTCACGGCGACGATCACTCCGATGGGGCATCCGGTCAGCAAACACCGTCTGCGGCTGCTTGTGCTTGAACACGGCGGCAACTTCCGAGCTAGAGAATAATTGGCATTCATATCAATGGCTTTCTGAGAATTTCCAGGCGCCGGACAAGCGAAGCCCGACGAGCCTGTAAAAACCTTGACATTGTTCAACTTTATGCCCTGCCGTCGGTGCTGGCATGATACCGCAAGCCCCCCGCCACCGTCGCGGGGGTTTGGTACGTCGGCAGCGCTTGGACGCACGAAAGATGCAGCTGCCGTGGACTTCTCCCGGGCCAGACGGGGCGTTCGCCCCATCTCGGCATGATACCGCAAGCCCCCTGCCACCGTCGCGGGGGTTTGGTACGTCGGCGGCGCTTGGACGCACGAAAGATGCAGCTGCCGTGGACTTCTCCCGGAGGTTTATTCCTTCGCCAAAGCCTTGTGCTGGTTCGCGAGCCCGGACAGAACGTTGCGGACGGGGCGCAGGCCTCGTCCAGCATGAGTACCCGGTTTCGGCTTACCTTGCGTGCCGACCCCGACGGAGTCGAACATACAGGTGCCCTTCGGGAAAAAAACGGCCCCAACCGGGGCCATCTCACGCGCGCGCCGCGATGCGCCGCGGCGCTTGCTGACTTCGGCCCGGATTCGTTTATCTCGACCCTGAGGATCAACCGTGTCCATGAGTCGTCTGTCCCTTCCGGACGGGCCCGATGCCCCGTTCGGCGCAAGGCGGCACCCGGTGGGAGCGGCTTCAGCCGCGACGCGACCGCGCAAACGGCCCTGGCCTCGTCGCGGCTGAAGCCGCTCCCGCGGGGGACGCTTCGGGCGGACGCGGCATTCGCCCGATGCCGTTAAGCTCAGCGCCGTCGGCTCCCACGCGCAAGCAGGGGAGCAAGGTGTCCGCTGACCTGCTAGCGTTATGACCAAGTGACTAACCAACAATCGGACCACATCGTGATCCAAGTGAATGTTCATGAAATCAAGGCCAAGCTCTCGGGCTATCTTGCCGCCGTGGCGCGCGGGGAGCGGGTCGTGATCGCCCGGCGCAATGTCCCGGTCGCCGAGTTGATCCCCATAGCGCCGCCCCGTACGGTGCCGCGGTCCCTGGGTCAGGGGCCCCGGGAGGAGGGTTACGGATTGCCGGACGCCTTTTGGGAGCCGCTGCCGGACGGCCTGGCTGCCGCCTTCAACGGTTTGGCGCAGACGCCGACGACGGGGCAGGCACAGTGAGGCTGATCGTCGATACCTGCGTGTTCGTATGGATTGCCTCCGCCAGGCACCGGCTGTCGCCGGTGGCTGCCGACCTGCTTGCCGATCCGCAGCACCAGGTGTTGGTCTCCGCTGCGTCGGCCTGGGAGATCGGCATCAAACACGCCCTGGGGCGGCTCCCGTTGCCCCAAGGCTTGAGCCCAGCGGCCTTTATTCCCGAGGCGCGCAAGCGGCACGGGCTGGACGCCTTGGCGATCACCGAAACCGATACCTTTGAGTTGGGCCGCCTCCCGCCCCTGCACCAAGACCCGTTCGACCGGAGAAAGCGTTGCGGACGGGGCGCATGCCCCGTCCGGCGCAAGGACGCCGCCGCCCCGGTCGGCGCGGCTCACTGATCGGCGAGACGTGCGCGCGCCATGGCCGGGTGGAGTTTAGCATGGGTGCAGGCAATGACCGTCACCACCGAGTCTTGAACGCGGTACCAGATCAAGCTCTGCATTGCGTCGGACGACAACGCGACAGCTCACGGTAACTGCCGCAACAGCCGGGACTGAACCTCCGACCACGGGCTCTGGTCCGTGGGGTTTTCTTCTGCATCGGCCAGGCGCGCGTCCAAGAGGACTTGTTCTGCTTCCGTAATGGCCAGATCCGGTTCATCGAACGTCTCACAAACGGTGCGGATCAGTTCGATCCGATCTGCCACGTCCAGTTTCCGCACCTGTGAAATCAGCGCTGCATCGACCATGCGTAGATCCTGGCTTGCGTCAAGGTATAGTCGTTGCCGTCTTTGAAAGATAGTCCGCTCAGACCAGCGGGTCAAGCCGAGGCGCAGCATCGCGTGGCCGAACGCCGGGCGTCGCGTCGTTTGCGCAACACCGTCCCGAAGGTTTCGGACCTTGCGGACAGGGCCTCGTCAGGGTTGGCGGCGACTCCGGACGGCTCCGGACGGGGCGCATGCCCCGTCCGGCGCAAAGACCTTGGTGCTTGCGCGCGGCCGACCCCGGCGCCGCATCTGGATCTCGGCCCGCAGCAAGTCCGAGGCGTCCGGCGACTCGGCATCCGGCGCCGGTTCGACGCCAGCGCCGACTTCGCGGCGGACCTGCTCCCAGTCGGAGCGGTCCTCGCCGCGCGCACAGGCCGCGCGCATCTCCTCAAGGGTCATCGAAGTCATGTGCGAGCCAGTCATGGTAAAGCGCTCGTTCAGTGCGATGGGCAGGACGGAAGCTGATGATGCGCGGAGCGGTGCCGGGCAGATACACCACGGTGAGCACAGTCAACACGTCGAACACATAGGCGAATGCCTGACGTCTGCGCTCCCCGCGGCGGGTACTCTCGACCTCCAGGCAGTAGGGACTCTCCAGCACCAGACCGGCGCTCAGGAAGTCCAGCTTGTGCTTGGCGAGGTTGGCCTGCCGCTTGGATTCGTCCCAAGTGTAGCTGGTGTTCACGGGGTTTTAGTGTAGCCCGTAGGGGGGGTGAGGCACGAACCCCGACATCCTCCGGCGTGCGCCAGCGGCGCGCTCCAAGGCTGAAGCCTTGGACTTCAGGCGCTTGGGCTGCGGCGCTTAACTTAACGGCCGTGGTTCGGCGCAGCGCAACGACCGGGCCTTTCCTGCGGGCAAAAAAAAACGGCCCCGTCTGGGGCCGTCTTGCGCGTGCGCCGCGATCGTGCGGCGCTTGCTGAACTTGAAGAAGGCTGCCGTGTCAGCCGGCCTTGTTCTTGCGGCGCAGGTTGCGGGCGCCCAGGCCAGCCAAGCCCAGACCGAAGAGGGCCAGGGTGGCCGGTTCCGGCACGTCCAGCGGCTTGGTGTCGTAGGAGTTGCTGACGCTGTTGACGATACCGCGGGGCGACCCGCCAACGTATTGCATCGTGATGGTGTCGGTCACCTGGAATTTACGGCAGACGCCGCAGTTGACGGTCGCCGCGAGCGAGGTCGGCGTGGTATTGAGCTGCGCATTGAAGTCCGGGGCCGTGACCACGACGGTCGCCAGACCCACGATATTTTTCTGGGTCCCGATGTTGTTTTGGCCGGAGTTCACGTCCGCGCCCAGACCGATCTGCTGGAAGCGGATGGTATCGTTGGAGGCCGGCGCGGCGGCGTAGAGTTCGACCGTGTAGGCGATGTTGTAGGTCGCGGCGGCGAGGTTGGTCAGACCGGCGAGGTTTGCCACCTGGAAGTTCGACTTCTTAAATCCGAAGCTCTCCGTTTCGGTAATGAAGATGAAGGAGGCGGCAGGAAGGTCGGTGGCGGTGTATGTGTAGGTGTAGATACCATCGGTTATACCGCCGGTGCCGGCCGCCGAGATAAATTGCCCAAGCGTGCCCGCCCAATCGCCTAAGGCGGAGTTGCTTACGAGGGCGGCGGCAAGTGCTGCGCCCGCCGCGGCGGTCTTGAAATAGTGATGCATGATGAGAAACTCCAGCTAAATTTAGGGCCATTATGGCGTGGCACTGATACTGCTTGGACGGCGAGGATGGAGCCTGATCCATCTTTACCGCCTTGCCCCGAGGCAAACCGGTTGGTGCCCCTTACAGAGATATTAGCAGAAATCATGCCACTTTTTCATAAATATTTATAATCAGTACGTTATAACGAATAGCCAGGGGCCGGATACCGGGGAGTGTAAAAAAAGCTGACACTCTCTGCCGCCGAGGTCGGACCACTCCTTGGCCGACCATGCGGCTTGACCGCGGCCATGCTCGCGGGCTCGCGGTCCGCGCCGGTGCCGCCCCGGGTCGGTGCTATTTGGCAGAACCGGGTTTCTGCTCGGCCGCCCGTTGCAGCAGCTTGACCCGCTCGTCCTTTGGCCGCGCCTTGGCCGCCTCCGCCAGGTGGGTCTTGGCCTCTTGGGGACGGCCCGCCTGGATCAGGGCGGCGGCGAGGTCTATCTGTGCATCGGTGAGACCCCAATCCTGCTCCAGGAGCTTGTTGAGTTCGGCGACCGCGGCCGGGTATTGCTTGTCCGCCATCAAGTAGCGGGCCAGCGCGAGGCGCACGGCGAGGTCCTTGGGATAACGTTCAACATGCTGTTTAAGAACGGCAATGCCACCCCGCGGGTCCTTGGCTTGGACATAGCTCATGGCCAGTTGGTAGACGGTGCCCGCGTCCGGGTCGACAGCGTGGAGCGGTTCCAGCAATTGGATCGCCTGCTCGGGCTTGGCCGCTGCCACCGACACCAGGGCCCGCAGGCGCGTCGCCTCCGCCCCGGCCGGGTGTGCTTCGAGCGTCCGCGCGACCAGGTCCGCGACCTGTTTTGCGGTCTGCTCCGAGGTCGCGGACCCGAGACCAAGCATCTTGGTGCGCGCGATGCCGATGGCCGCCGCCGCCATGTCATCCGGCCGCAACGTGCGGGCCTTCTCGTAGGCGGCCTGCGCCTTCACGAGGTCCGGCTGCTGTTCGAGCGCGCGGCCCAGGTTCAGGTAGGCGTCCGCGGACTCCGGCTGGAGCTCTATGACGGCACTTGCGTCGGCGACCGCCGCCGCGACGCGCCCGGCCCGCAACTCGGCCCGGCTGCGCTCGGTGAGGACCGCGGGGTCCTTGGGGTCACCCTTGTCGGCGAGGATCTGCAGGGCGTCCAGCGGCCGTCCGGCACTGGTATAGACCGCCGCCAGGAGCGTGACCAGGGCCTGATTGCCGGGGTCCGCCTGCCGCGCCTGCTCCAGGCGGGCAACCGCCTGGTCGGGCTTGCCGGCGGCGAGCGCAATGTTGGCGAAATTACGCAGCAGCAAGGGATCGCCCTTTCGCTGTTCCAGGGCCCGCCCCATGGCGGTCTCGGCACCCGCGAGGTCGCCCTGACGCAGGCTGACATCCGCCAGGCCGATCAGCGCGTCCAGGTTGTTCGGGCTGAGCTTGAGCACCTGCTCGAAGGACGCCTTGGCCGCGGGGAGGGCCCCGGTGCGGGCCAGCGCGATGCCCCGCAGGAGCGGGCCATCGGGGCTGTTGGGATAGCGTTTGGTGAAGCGTTCGGCGGCCGTCACCAGTCCCGGCAGGTCCCCGGCCTTGAGGCGTTCGCGCAACAGGGCCAGTTCCGTGTCCTGCAGCCCGTCCCCGCCGGCCGCGATGACCTTCTCGAGTTCCGCGATGCCGGCCTTGCGGTCGCCCGCGGCGATCCGGGCGGCACCCAGCAGGCTGGCGAGGTCCGCATCCTGCGGGCTCAAGGCCAGCGCGCGCTCCAGGTAGGTCACGGCCTCCTTGGGCTCCCCGCCCAGGGTGGCGGCCTGACCGGCCAGCGCGAGTACCCCGGCGTCCGGGCTTGCGTCCAGGAGCGGTTTCAGGGTCGCGAGCGCTTCCTTCGGTTCCCCCAGCCGCAGCAGCGCGGCCGCGAGTATCGCACGGGCGGTCGCATCCGCGGGTTGACGCGGCAGATAGAGCGTCAGCAACTCGCGCGCCTGGTTGTCGTTGCCGAGCTGATAGGCCGCGGCGCCGGCGACGAAGAGGGCCCCGGGCTCCTCGACCTGACCCTTCAGCAGCGGCGAGATGGTGTCGGAGGCGCGCTGGTAGTCGCCGCGCAGATAGGCACTGAAGGCACTCAGATAGGTGGCGGCCAGGTCACGCGGGCGCGCGGCCAGGATGGCGGCGAGATTGGCGTCGGCGGCGTCCAGCTTGTTCTGGGCGACCTGGGTGTGGGCCAATTGACGGCGGCGCCAGTATTGATAGGGCTTGGCGTCCAGGGCCGCCTGAAAGGCCCGCTCCGCGGCCGGCAGGTCCTTGTTGGCCTGGGCCAGCTCACCGCGCAGGGTCTCGATCTCGGCCTGGTCCGGCCGCACCCCGCCCGCCGCGCTGGTCAGGGCCTCGGCCGCCGCGGCCCCATTGCCCTCGGCCATGCTGACGCGCGCGAGCCCCAGGTAGGCGGAGGAGAGGTCGGGCTCCAGGGTCAGGGCCTCCTGGAAACTGGCGCGGGCGTCGTTCGGGCGGTCCTTGGCCAGCCAGGCCAGGCCCTGGAGGACCGCGACCCCCGCCTTGGCCGCCGGGTCCGGGATCTGGTCGGTCGGGATCTGGGCCTGGATCTCGACGAACTTGTCCTGGAGCAGCCAGGTCTGGCCGAGCAGGACCCAGGCATCCGCGGCCGTCGTTTCCTCATCGATGGCGCGTTTGAGCTGTTCCTCCGCGGCCTTGGGGTCACCCGCGTCCAGGTAGAGGGCGCCGAGTTGGTAGCTGATCTCGGGGTCTTTCGGGGCGGCCTGCTGGCGGTTGCGCAGATCGATGAGCCGGGCGCGCAGGTCAGCGGGTGTCTGGGCCTTGGCCGCCGCCGGTTCCCCGGCGGTGGTGTCCGGGGTCGACCAGGCGGCCCCGGGGCCGATCGCCCCAAGCAGCACGAGGGTCAGGAGCGCGGAACGGTTCTTGGGCACGGCGATTCCTCTTGATCCGGAAAGGGCGAGCACGGGGGCGAATCGGCGGGATCGGCCCCGGGGGAGACAGGTGCATCAGTATACGGAACGGGCGGGGCAGTCCAAGCGCGGCGAACGCCGCCGCCGCGTTCCGCGTGCGGCCGGTCGCGGCTGAAGCCGCTCCCACAGGCGTCGCTGCGCGACGTTCACGCGAAGGCATCGGCCTTCCGCGGGGGGCTATTTCTCAGACGGCCGGAACGGCGAGCGGGCTGGCCTTCTGCGGATTGGCGCGGTAGAGCACGGCGATGTTACCGATGCGGGTGACGAGCGTCGCCCCGGTGCCCTCGAGCAGCGGCGCGATGAGCGCGTCGCGCAGATCACGGTCCCCGGCGCTGACCTTGACCTTCAGCAGTTCGTGGTGGTTGAGCGCCAGGTCCAATTCGGCCAGCACGGCCTGCGTGAGCCCGGCCTGGCCGATCATGACCACCGGTTTGAGTGCATGGGCCTCGCCCTTGAGCCAGCGGCGCTGCTTGTTGGTGATGGGTTGGTGGTTCGCCATGGTGCGGTGCTTCCGGGGGTCGTGCGGGTACGCGGAGGCCGTCCAGCGGCCTTGACCGGGCATTCTAGCGCGGAACGCCGGGATTCCGGTTGACACCGCAGAAAGTCACCCGTGGGAGCGGCTTCAGCCGCGACGAGACGCGACGATAACCTGCGACGCCGCGTCGTGCGCGACGCCCAGCGCGCCCGGAGGCCGCTCCCACGGCGTCGCCGCGCGAATTTCAGGGTCACGGCCTTGTACTGTCTCGAACACCCCGGCGCATGAACGAGCCGCCGTAGGGGCGGGTTTGAAACCCGCCCCTACGTGGTTACAGCGCGTCGGGACCTGGCCACCACCGATGAGCCCGGCCTGACTTTCACGGTAAGACTCGATCTGCGGTGGCGCCCGGCGGATAACCCCTTGTGCGATCGGACCGGAATCGGGCAATTGGCGGTTTACCCACCGCCCCCGGGGGGCTAGAATGCCGGGCCTTCCCCCACCGCGCCAGCCCCCGGAGCCTTCTTGGATCCTCAGCCCGACCTTCGCTTTCTGGTCACCCCCGCCGCCGCCGGGCGCGGCCTGCGCGGGCATTTGCGGGTGCCGGGGGACAAGTCGATCTCGCACCGTGCAATCATGCTGGCGGCGATCGCGGAGGGTGAGACGCGCATCGAGGGTTTTCTGGAGGGGGCTGATGCCCTGGCGACGCTCGGTGCCTTCCGCCGCCTGGGGGTGGCGATCACGGGGCCGGACGCGGGCCTGGTGTTGGTGCATGGGGTGGGGCTTGCCGGCTTGCAGGCCGCGGACGGGCCGCTCGATATGGGCAACTCCGGTACCTCCATGCGCCTGCTGTCGGGGCTCCTGGCCGGACAGCCCTTTGCGACGACGCTGGTGGGCGATGCCTCGCTATCGCGTCGGCCGATGCGCCGGGTGACCGAACCCCTGGGGCTCATGGGGGCGCACATCGAGACCAACGCGGACGGGACGGCGCCGTTGCGTATCCTCCCGGTGGCGGGTCTGACGGGCCTGGACTACTGTCTGCCGGTCGCCAGTGCCCAGGTGAAGTCGAGCCTGCTGCTGGCCGGGCTCTATGCGGCGGGCGAGACCTGCATCACGGAGCCCGCGCCAACCCGCGACCACACGGAGCGGATGTTGACCGGCTTCGGCTATCCGGTGCGGCGCGCTGGTCCCCGGGTGTGCCTGAGCGGGGGAGGGCGCCTCACCGGCGGTCGGCTCCAGGTCCCGGCGGACCTGTCTTCCGCCGCCTTTTTCCTGGTTGGGGCGAGCATCGCGGCGGGTTCAGACCTGACCCTCACGGGGGTCGGTATCAACCCGACGCGCCTGGGTGTGATCAACATCCTGCGCGCCATGGGGGCGGATATCGAACTGCTGAACGCGCGCCTCGCCGGGGGGGAGCCGGTGGCGGAGATCCGGGTGCGGGCCGCGCCGCTCACGGGGATCCGCATCCCGGAGGAGCAGGTGCCGCTGGCCATCGATGAGTTCCCGGCCATCTTCATCGCCGCCGCCTGCGCGTGCGGTGAGACGGTGCTGACGGGGGCGCAGGAGTTGCGGGTCAAGGAGAGCGATCGGATTGCGGTCATGACGGAGGGCCTGTGTACGCTCGGGATCGAGGCGGAGGCACGGCCGGACGGGATCCGCATCGTCGGCGGGTCCATCGGCTCCGGCGCGGTGGCGGCCCACGGCGATCATCGCATCGCCATGTCCTTTGCCATGGCGGGCCTGCGCGCCGCCGGGCCGATCCAGATTAGCGACTGCGCCAATGTGGAGACCTCCTTTCCGGGGTTTGCGCGGCTGGCGGCATCGGTGGGGCTCCCGATCGAGGAGGCCTGGGTATGACGGGTTCCATGGCGGCGCCGGAGGGCGCGGTCCCGGTGATCACCATCGACGGGCCTTCCGGGACCGGCAAGGGAACCCTGGCGGCGCGGCTGGCGGCGCACCTGGGCTGGCACTGCCTGGACAGCGGGGCCCTGTATCGGGTGCTGGGCCTGGCGGCCGGGCGGCGCGGGATCGACCTGGACGACGCCGCGGCCCTGGCGCCGCTCGCAGCCTCGCTCGATATCGGTTTCGCCGCCGGGCTGGTGCTGTTGGACGGGGTGGACCTAGGCGATGCGATCCGCACCGAGGAGGCCGGCATGGCCGCCTCCCGGGTGGCGGTGCATCCGGGGGTGCGCGCGGCGCTGCTCCACTGGCAGCGGCGCCAGGCGCGCCCGCCCGGCCTGGTGGCGGACGGCCGTGACATGGGGACCCTGGTGTTCCCCTGGGCGGGGCTCAAGGTGTTTCTCGACGCGAGCCCGGAGGAGCGCGCGGGGCGCCGATATAAACAGTTGATAGGAAAGGGGTTGGATGCTAGTCTTGGCGACCTCGTGGAGGCCGTCCGCCAACGGGACGCGCGTGATCGCGACCGGCCGGTGGCACCGCTGCGGGCGGCGGCGGGGGCGGTGATGGTCAATTCCACCGGCCTTGGCATCGATGACGTATTTGAATTGGTCCTGGAAGAGGTGAGGCGCGTCTTCCCTGATCAGTTCCATCAGGTCGCTGCCGTCTAGAGCGGCGGCGGTCTGGCAGCGGTACCCGCTTCGGCCGGGTACCATCGGAAGGGTCGGCGCAGTGAGCACCGGCCCCATGTTTCATCCACTTACCCCCCGCCCCGGAAGGGACGGGACAGCGCGCCTCCCCCAGGTAAACAGGTTCCCATGACCGAAAGTTTTGCTGATTTATTTGAACAAAGTCTGAGTGCCACCCAACTCCAGCCCGGTACCATCGTCACCGGGACGGTAGTGGAGATCACCAACGACAGCGTGGTGATCAATGCCGGATTGAAATCCGAGGGCGTGATCCCGAAGAGCCAGTTCATTGGGCCCGATGGCCAATTGGAAGTGGCGGTCGGCGACGAGGTGATGGTCGCACTGGATGCCGTCGAGGACGGTTTCGGTGTCACCCGGTTGTCGCGCGAGAAGGCCAAGCGCTTTGCGGCCTGGGACTATCTGGAGAAGGCGTTCGAGGCCGGCGATACGGTCAAGGGCCTGATCAACGGCAAGGTCAAGGGCGGCTTCACGGTCGAATTGGGTACCGTGCGCGCCTTCCTTCCGGGCTCCCTGGTGGACGTGCGCCCGGTGCGCGATACGACCTACCTGGAAGGCAAGGAGCAGGAATTCAAGGTCATCAAGCTCGACCGCAAGCGCAACAACGTGGTGGTTTCCCGCCGCGCGGTCGTGGAAGAGGAATACAGCGCCGAGCGTGACCAACTGCTGAAGAACCTGGAAGAGGGTCAGGAGGTCACGGGTGTCGTCAAGAACCTGACCGACTACGGTGCCTTCCTGGACCTGGGCGGGATCGACGGCCTGCTGCACATCACCGACATGGCCTGGCGGCGCGTCAAGCACCCCGCCGAGGTGGTGGAGATCGGCCAGGAGATCCAGGTCAAGGTCCTCAAGTTCGACCGCGACCGCCAGCGGGTCTCACTCGGTCTCAAGCAAATGGGCGAGGACCCCTGGGTCAATATCTCCCGGCGCTATCCCGAGCACACCCGGGTCTTCGGCAAGGTCACGAACATCGCCGATTACGGCTGCTTCGTGGAGATCGAAGAGGGCGTCGAGGGCCTGGTGCACGTATCCGAGATGGACTGGACCAACAAGAACATCCACCCCAGCAAGGTCGTCAACTTAGGCGACGAGGTGGAGGTCATGGTGCTGGATATCGACGAGGAGCGTCGCCGCATCTCGCTCGGCATCAAGCAGTGCGCCATGAACCCCTGGGACGAGTTCGGTGTCACCCACAAGAAGGGCGATCACGTTTCGGGCAAGATCAAGTCGATCACCGACTTCGGCATCTTCATCGGCCTGGACGGCGGGATCGACGGCCTGGTGCACCTGTCCGACATCTCCTGGGACGAGCCCGGCGAACAGGCGCTGCGCCGCTACAAGAAGGGCGATGAGCTTGAAACGGTGGTCCTCTCCGTGGACCCGGAGCGCGAGCGGATCTCGCTCGGCGTCAAGCAACTCGACCGTGACCCCTTCTCCAGCTTCGTGGCCATCCACGAGAAGGGCAGCTTCGTGGTCGGTGCCATTACCGAGATCGACGCCAAGGGTGCCACCATCGCCCTGGGCGACGGGGTCGAGGGCTATCTGCGCGCCTCCGAGATCTCGCGCGATCGGGTGGAGGATGCCCGTGCCGTGCTCAAGCTCGGCGACGAGATCGAGGCCAAGTTCATGGGCGTGGATCGCAAGAACCGCACCATTTCGCTCTCCATCAAGGCCAAGGATCAGGACGAGGAGCAGGCGGCGATCAAGGGCTATGCCCGCGACATCTCCGGCGGCGCCACGACCCTGGGTGACCTCCTGAGGGAGCAGATGGAAGAGGCCGGGCGCGACTGATGAGCGCCGGGTTCCTGTAGGTTTGGTTGGGGGGCCGCGTGGCCCCCCGGTTTCTCTAATGTAACTCCATGTGTAACTCTATGGGTTTTCCTCGGACCCCTTCCCTTAATCAGGAATCGACACCATGACGAAATCCGAGCTGATCGACGTGCTGGCCGCCGAGCAGGACCACCTGCCCTACAAGGACGTGGAAGAGGCCGTGCGTAAGGTCATCGACCGCATGAGCGCGGCCCTGGCCACCGGTGAACGGATCGAGATCCGCGGATTCGGCAGCTTTTCACTGCATTTTCGCCCGCCGCGCATTGGCCGCAACCCCAAGACCGGCGACGCGGTCTCATTGGCCGGCAAGCACGTCCCCCATTTCAAGCCCGGCAAGGAACTGCGCGACCGCGTCAACGACGCCTTCGAGGCCAGCCGGGAACCCGCGGCGCCGGCCAAGCCCAAGCGCGCCGCCGCGGTCCGCGGCGGCTGAGGCGGTCGCTGCCAGGGATCGGCCCGCTCTTTTACCGGGAGTCCAAGGGCTACCGTGAAAGTCGCGCAGCGACGCTGTGGGAGCGGCTTCAGCCGCGACCAGGCCTCGCGGATTGTCCGAGCGTCGCGGCTAACGGCCATGGAAGGCTTGTAGGGAGGAAACCGCCGTGCCTTCGTGACCATCCCCCGATCCCCAGACCCTAGCGGTGCTCACGGAGTTTCGTGAGCGCCGGGCGGTGCGCTTTGGTGAGCGGTTGCGCGGACTGGTCCTTTTCGGTTCACGCGCCCCGGGGCGATTATCGCGATGACAGTGACGCCGATGTGGCCGTTTTTCTCGATCCGGTATCCGACCCCATCGGGGCGATCAGAACCGCGCCTCCAGCAGTATTTCACCCCGACTGACCGGCTCGATGAGATCTATCTGCCCCTGCCTGGGGTTCGCAACCCGGGTCACCGTGACCAGACCGGCCGACTCGAGGAGGCCAAGATCCTTGGTCAGCGACTCGCTCGAGCGCGTCAGGCGGATGGCCAGGTCACCGCGCGGACCCGGGCGTTCACGGATCGCGCGAAAAAACGCCAGCCGTCGGGGTGTCAAGGAACCGGGCCAGGTCTTGCGCATGCTCGAACGTCAGCCGGACGCCGCTCGCGACCGGTTGTCCGGCGTCCAGGGCCGCGGCGACCACTTGGCCGCGCGCGAAGAATGCATCGACTGTTCCGGTCCCGATGCCCGTTGTTGTGGCGGCAAAATCCCGGGGCTCGTCGCGCGGCCCTGGGTCCTTGTGCCGGTCAGCGTCGGCGGTCACGGCGGCCGTCGTAGAGTGCGCGGAATTCAAACTCGAAGCGGCTTTCGATCTGCTCATAGCTCTGGAACTCCATCTCTTGCACCTCGCCCATGTAATGGCGATGGTGATACCCATGATGATTGTCGTAGCCCAAGACCCGGCCATTGTCTGCCGCACAGAGGGTCGGATCGATGTAGGCCAGGCTGTAGCGGGTCACGCGCCCCTGTGTGTCGCGACGAACGACTCGCTGGAGCAAGATGCCGCGCCGCAGGTCCAGGTAATGACGCTCGTCGATATCTCCCGGGCTTCCCGGGGGTTGGCGCTTCTTGGGCAACAGGTGTGACTCCAGAATCCTTGGCCGAAGTATACAGTACGGCGGCGGTCGTGTGCGGAAAGCGGGCGGCGCCAGGGGGGCCGTAGGGCGGATGCCCGCAGGGCGATACGCCGCTGCCCCACCGCAAAAGGCGGAACCGCCTGCGGCGTTCCGCCCTACGTGATCGCGATCCGGCGCCGAGTGCAACTCGGCGGTCCCAGGACTGCAACTGGGTGGGGCGCGCCAGCCGCGGATAACGCGCCAGGCATCTAGCCAACTTGGGCGCTCTGGTGCAAACTCCGCCGACTGCCGCTCACCGGCGGTTGCCGCAACCACCGACCCCCACGACTGACGGAGACTGACCACCATGAAACCAGGTTCGATCCTCCTCGGACTCCTGTGCCTGTTCTGTGCCCTGGTCGTCCAGGCCGCGGAGCCGCCGATCCTCATCAAGTTCAGCCATGTGGTCGCGGGGGATACGCCCAAGGGCAAGGCGGCGGACTTCTTCGCCAAGCGTGCCGCCGAGCTGACCGGTGACAAGGTGAAGGTGGAGGTCTACCCCAACAGCGCCCTGTACAAGGACAAGGAGGAACTGGAGGCGCTTCAGATCGGCGCGGTCCAGATGCTGGCGCCCTCGCTCGCCAAGTTCGGACCGCTCGGGGTCAAGGATTTCGAGGCCTTCGATCTGCCCTATATCTTCGGTGACTATAAAGACCTGCATACGGTGACCCAGGGTCCCATCGGCGCGGCGATCCTGAAGAAGCTGGAGCCCAAGGGCATCGTCGGACTGGCCTTCTGGGATAACGGCTTCAAGTCGTTTTCGGCCAAGTTCCCGATCAAGGCCCCGGCGGACATGAAGGGCAAGAAGTTCCGCATCCAGTCCTCCAAGGTGCTCGACGAGCAGATGCGCGCGCTCGGCGCCCTGCCCCAGGTCATGGCCTTCTCCGAGGTCTATCAGGCGCTCGACACCGGGGTGGTGGATGGTACCGAGAACCCGCCGTCCAATATGTACACCCAAAAGATGTACGAGGTGCAAAGCGATATGATCGTGACGCAGCATGGCTATCTGGGCTATGCGGTCATCGTCAACAAGAAATTCTGGGAAGGGCTGCCGACGCAGCTCCGCGGCCAGCTCGAACAGGCGATGAAGGAGGCGACCGAACTGGCGAACCGGATTGCCCAGGAAGAGAACGACCAGGCGCTCGCGGGGATCCGCGCCAGCGGCAAGACCGCCGTCTATGTGCCGACCGATGAAGAGAAGCTGACCTTCAAGAAGCAATTGGTGCCGGTCCACAAGACGATGGAATCGCGCGTCGGCAAGGAACTGATCGAGTCCATCTACCAGGCGACCGGCTTCAAGCCCGACTCTCTTTAAACCGCGTCCCATGCGGCCGGCGGGCTCAGTGCCTGGCCTCAGGCTCGCCGGTTCCGCGCGACGTCATCGCTGACGCGGTTTAAGTGTTTAACTCCTTTCATTTTTTAACCGCGTCACGACGGGCGCTGCCGGGCGCGATGAGGCTGGGGTCACCCAATGCCATGACTGTCACTCCGGACGCGGTTAAAAAATGAAAGTACTTGATCGTCTCGAGGAATCGCTCGTCGTCGTGCTCATGGGCGGCGCGACGTTAATCGTGTTCGTGGCGGTGCTCCACCGGTATGCCACCGGCTTCAGCATCCCGGTGGTGCAGGACTGGCTGCTGTCGCTCAACTTCGGGTGGACGCAGGAGTTGTGCATCATCATGTTCGTGTGGATGGCCAAGTTCGGTGCCGCTTACGGGGTGCGCACCGGCATCCATGTCGGCGTCGATGTGATGGTCAATCGCCTGGCGGACCGCAGTCGCGCCAAGGTCATCCTCTTCGGGCTGCTCGCGGGCGCGCTCTTCACGGCCATCGTGGCGACGCTGGGCGCCCGTTTCGTCTGGGAAAACGGTGCCCACTACGCCGTGCTGAATCTCGCGGGTCTGGACACGGGCGAGCTTCCGGAAGGCCCGACCACCCCCGACCTCGAATGGCCGACCTGGATCGTCTACCTGGCGGTGCCGCTGGGTTCGAGCCTGATGTGCTTGCGCTTCCTGCAAGTCGCCTGGGCCTTTTTCCGGACCGGGGCGCTGCCGCAGCACGACCACGGCCATGTCGAGGGTCTGGCGGAAAAGCCGGTGCCGGTCGATGTCAATGTCTACGACTTGGACGACAACCTGCACTATCGCGACTTGAAGCATGAATCGCTGGGCGAAGCCGGGGCGCCCGATGCGACCCCGGACGCGACCGCGACCGCGACCGCGACCGGGCGCAAGGACGGTCAATCATGAGCGCCGCCATCATCTTCGGGCTGCTCCTGGTCCTGATGCTGACCGGGATGCCGATCTCCATCGCGCTCGGGCTGACGGTGCTGACCTTCCTCTTCACCATGACCGAGGTCCCGCTCGAGGCGGTGGCGCTCAAGCTCTTCACCGGTATCGAGAAGTTCGAGATCATGGCGATCCCCTTCTTCATCCTGGCCGGCAACTTTCTCACCCATGGCGGGGTGGCGCGACGGATGATCGCCTTCGCCTCGGCGATGGTCGGGCACTGGCACGGCGGGCTCGGACTGGCAGGGGTGGCGGCCTGCGCGCTCTTCGCGGCGGTCTCGGGCTCCAGCCCGGCGACCGTGGTCGCCATCGGCTCCATCCTGCTGCCGGCGATGCTCAAGGCCGGCTTTCCCAATAAGTTCGGGGCCGGCATCGTCACCACCTCCGGGGCCCTGGGTATCCTGATCCCGCCGTCGATCGTGATGGTGATGTATTCGGTGGCGACCAATACCTCGGTGGGCGCCATGTTCATGGCCGGCGTCGTCCCCGGCCTGGTACTGGCCGGCGTGCTGGGCGGTGTCACCTGGTGGCGGGCGCGCAAGTTCAATTATCCGCGCCTGCCCAAGGCGAGCTTCGCCCTGCGGCTCCGGACCTTTCGGGATTCGCTGTGGGGCTTGTTGCTGATTGTGATCGTGATGGGCGGCATCTATGCCGGGCTCTTCACCGCGACCGAGGCGGCGGCCATGAGCGCGGTCTATGCCTTCATCATCGCCGTTTTCGTGTATAAGGATATGCGCATCACCGATGTGCCGCGGGTGCTGCTGACATCGGCGAACATGAGCGCGATGCTGCTCTATATCATCACCAACGCCGTCATGTTCTCCTTTATCCTGACCAACGAGAACATCCCGCAGTCGCTCGCCGATTGGATGCTGGCCCAGGGGCTGGGGCCGATCGCCTTCCTGCTGGCGGTCAATATCCTGCTGCTCGCGGCCGGCAATTTCATGGAGCCCACCTCGATCGTGCTCATCTTCGCGCCCATCCTCTTTCCGGTGGCGATGAAGCTCGGGATCGACCCGGTACACTTCGGGATCATCATGGTGGTGAACATGGAGGTCGGCATGTGCCATCCGCCGGTGGGTCTGAATCTCTATGTGGCATCCGGGATCACCAAGATGGGGATCACCGAGCTGACCGTCGCGGTCTGGCCCTGGCTGCTGGCGATGCTGACCTTCCTGATGGTCGTAACCTACTGGCCGGGCCTGTCCATCGCCTTCCCGACTTGGTTGGGTATGATGTAGGCGGGGCTCATGGTGGATGCGCTGCGCTTATCCACCCTACGCCCGCGGTCGCGGTCGTTGTCGTTGTCGTTGTCGTTGTCGTAATCGTAATCGAATTCGGAGAAGCGCTGTAATTTGGCGCTTGCGGGCCGGGTCGCTACGATAATCTCGATTACGACAACGACAACGACAACGACAAGCCTCGGCGGCACTCGATAATTTCCGTTTCCATGGGCAATCGACTCAGGTCCCAGCTATGCCATCCGACCCACTCTCACACCTGCTTGCGACCCTGGACTTTGCCTGGCGGCACGCGCCGCCCGGGGGGCCTATGCTTACCGATATCCAGTGGCGCGCGGACGCCTGCGGCCCCGGCTCCATCCTCTTCTTTCAGCGCTTCGATGACGGGCGCAGTGATGCGGAGTTGTTCGAGCGTTATCTGGCGACCAGTCCTTTCGCGGTCCTGGTCACCAACCAAATGCTCGACTGCTTTGAGCGCCTGCCCTTCAAGGGTATCTATGTGACGCGCCCCGGCGACTGGCCAGCAGTGGTGGGGCGTTTCTGCGATGTCGTCTACCCCCTGAAAACGGACGGCCTGGGCTTCATCGGCGTCACCGGGACCAACGGCAAGACCACGACCGTCAAGTATCTGGAGGCGATCCTCGCCGCCAATGGGCGGAGGGTGCTCAGCGTCGGTACCCTGGGGGTGTCGCTCGACGGTGCACCGCTGGCGGCGACCGGCTTTACCTCGCCGCCGCAGATCGAGCTGCGCCGCCTGCTGCACGCGCAGATGCAGAATTGCGATTGCGTGGTGATGGAGGTCAGCAGTCACGCACTGGATCAGGGGCGGGTGCAGGGTCTCCCGCTGATGAACGCGGGCTGGACCAATTTCACTCAGGACCACCTGGATTATCACGGGGACGAGGCCGCCTATTTCGCCGCCAAGGCGCATATCCTGGACCTGATCCAGGACGGGGGCCGGCTCTATTGCAATAGTCGGGAGGTGGCCCGGCGCCTCGCTGGGCTCGGGCAGTCGCGGGTGCCGATCGAGGTGTTGGACGCGGCGCCGTTGAGCCCCGAGGCGATCACCGCCAAGCCCTTCCTGGCCCTGGAGCACAATCGCTGTAACTATGCCCTGGCCCGCGCCCTGGCCGACGGGGTGCTAGGCCCGGTTGCGCGTGACGACTGGCGGCACTTAAGCCCGGTCGACGGGCGCTTCGAGTGCCGGACCAGCGGCAGCCGGACCGTCGTCATCGACTTCGCGCACACGCCGGACGCCCTGGAGACCATCCTGACGGCGATTCGCGCCGGCTTCCCCAGCCATCGGGTCTTGACCCTGTTCGGCTGCGGCGGCGATCGAGACCGCGGTAAACGTCCCCTCATGGGTGCCGCGGCGGCGCGCCGCTCCGACCACACGATTCTGACCTCGGACAATCCGCGCCATGAGGACCCGCAGCGGATCATCGACGACATCCTCGCCGGGATGCCGCAGGAGGGCAGGGAGGTGCTGGTGGACCGCCGCGCGGCCGTCGCGCGCCTCTTCGATCTCCTTCACGAGCGCCCGCACGACGAGCCCTGGGTGGCCCTGATCGCCGGCAAGGGCCATGAGCGCTATATCGACCGCAATGACCGCAAGACCTATTACAGTGACCAGGACGAGGTCGAGCGCAATATGCGGCGGCTGGGGTGGACTTGAAGGGGATAGCAGTAACGAGTCGGAAATAGGTTGAACCACGAAGACAATCGTTGTCGTGGTCGTTGTCGTAATCGTAATCGTAATCGTAATCGGAGAAGCGAGGCAATCAGGCGAGCGCAAGAATCCAGCTTGCTGCGATAATCTCGACAACGACAACGACAACGACAACGATGCCGAGGGCATCCCTAATCGACTTGTTTAGCTTATCAGTGAATCGTTAGCTTATGATCCTGCGCCAATTCTATTCCATCCCCGTCGGCCTGCTGCTCGGGATCGCTCTGGCCCTGCTGTTCCCTGCGGGGGCGCCCTATGTCGCCTGGCTGGGGCAGATCTTCATCTCGCTGCTGAAACTCCTGATCCTGCCGCTGATCCTGGTTTCTATCTATGCCTCATTGGCCGGCAGTACGGCGTTGCGACAGATCGGCGGGCGGGCGGGCGGCTATTATCTGCTGACGACCTCGGTGGCCGCGATCCTGGGGACCACGCTCGCCCTGCTGTTCTCGCACGACCTGCCGGTCGGCCTGCTCGATCTCCCGCCGGTGTCGCCCGACACGGCCGCGATCAATGTGTCCGCACTGGTCGCGAACTTCATCCCCACCAATATGTTCGTCTCCCTGGCGGGGGGCAACGTGCTGCATATTGTGTTCATTGCGGTCCTGGCCGCCCTGGCCTCCCGGCGCATCGCGGCCGGCCACCGGGCGACCCTGCTCGGCGGCGCCCAGGCCCTGGACGCCCTGTTGATGCAGACCCTGAATGCCGTGCTGGTGCTCGCCCCGGTGGGCGTGGCGGCACTGGTCTATACCGGGCTCGCGGACATGGACTGGGCGGGGGTCTTTCAACTGCGCGCCTTCGTCTGGGCGGTGGGGCTGGCGGCGCTGGTGCATGCGGTCCTGATCCTGCCCGGACTCTATCGGGCGCGCGCCCGGCGGTCGCCCTGGCCCTTGGTGGTCGCCTGCCGCACGCCGCTGGTGACGGCGCTGTCGACCGCCTCCAGCAATGCCACCCTCCCGGTCTCCAAGCGCGCCCTGGAGGCGTTCGGGGTCAGTGAACGGGTCACCAGCCTCAGCCTGCCGCTGGGTGCGAGCCTCAACATGGACGGCTCCTGCCTGTACCAGTCCACCCTCCTGATCTTTATGTCCCAGTTGGCGGGCGCGGACTTAAGCCCGCTGCAGGCGGCCTATATCGTCCTGCTCACCATGGCCTCGTCCGCCGGCACCGCCGGCATCCCCGGCGGGGGCATCGCCATGATGGCCTTCATGCTCGACCTGCTGGGGCTGCCCCAGACCTATCTGGCCCTCTATCTGGTCGTCGACCGGTTTTTCGATTACCCCATCACCGCCATCAATGTCTGGGGCGACCTGGTGGTGGCGGCCATCGTCGATCAGGAATTGCGGCGCGATGAGGCCGCGGCAGCCGCCTGAGTGGGCCTTGGCCATCCTTCCGGCCACCCGGCATCCTAGGGTGGACAAGCGCAGCGCAGTCCTCCAGCGGTGGCGCCGGATTCGGTGGACTGCGCTCGCGCTTGTCCATCCACGGCCTGGTCCGCACGGCGGACCCTAGGGGCTTAGGGCAGGACTGGCGTCTCGGTCTCGGGCTCGCACACCGCGCCCGGATACCAGGACGCGATCTCGGCGCGGCGTGCGGGTGGGCTGAAGGAGTGCGATGCGACCGACCCGTCCGGGTGCCGGATCAGCCAGCGGTGCTGGGGCGAATCCGGGGCCTGGGTAGCGGCGGCGGAAAAGTCTAAGTCTATGAAAGGTAAAGGCGTCATAGCGTCGGAGTCCCCGGCCTGGTGCCGCGTTGGTCCGGTGTCAGGTCCCGGGCACCTGGGTGCGCCGGGGTGTCGCAGCAAGACCGGTCGGCCCCGGATGCGGCCGGGGGTTGCGGTCTGCGTCTCTCGAAGCGGTCTGGATCAATCATCCTAAAAAGAGCAGTCAGCGATCAGCTTTCAGCATTTAGCTTTGCATTTCAAGAGTTTGTGACCACCCGGTGCATCACCTGTCGGGTGGGCGCCTGCGGCTCCAAGACGGCTCGTAAGATGCTGATGCACTTATGGC
>Ga0247837_1000533_pt1 | contig 80476 bp, 73 predicted proteins | sample LaCtaG_2_FD_187115 | JGI IMG/M metagenome (GOLD analysis project Ga0247837, IMG submission 187115) | Freshwater microbial communities from meromictic Lake La Cruz, Castile-La Mancha, Spain - LaCruzMarch2015_14.5m | ecosystem: Environmental > Aquatic > Freshwater > Lake | place: Spain: Castile-La... | reverse complement strand
GGGTGAGAGCGTGATAGCAGCGTATGTTGCAGGGCAAGGAGGAGAGGGGAGATATGAGCAATTACACAAAGGGCAGATGAAGTTGGAATTCTGAAATGCCTCGGGGCTTGCCCCGGGGTTCTTTACTATCAATTTGTATTGCATTTGATAATTCATTCTCATATTGACTGCCTCCGTTATGAAAAAGACATCATCACTTCTTGCTATTGCCGTTGGTGCCGCAGCCTTTCTGGCCTTCGCCTCACCGCTGGGCGCACAAGCCATTTACTCCTCCGGTCACGGGGACATTGGAGCCGCATATGATGACCTAGCCAAAGAATTCGAGCCTCACTGGCATTTGCACGCGGGAGCGGTCGTGGATGGGAGCCCGCTGGCTGCTGACGGGGAGTTTGCTCCAGGCGGAGCCGTTGCCCGGACTTCGGCGACACGGACCTCACCGACCGGGCTCAGCACCATCATCGGGGTGACCTACGGGACGCTGATCTACGCAGCCGGGTCATCCGCCTACCAGCCGAATCTGGGATTCGGAGTGGAGGAGTTGGTGGATACGGACTGGCGCACGCCGATCACCCTGACTTTGACAAGTTGGACGATTCCCGTTGGGGCAAAATTTGCGCTCTACACGACGAACCTTGCCGGAACGTCGGTTGTGGACAAGATTTTTTCGACCTACGCGCCGGGTTCAACCGACTTCTCCAACAGCTTCACGATGACACCGGGCGACCACGTCCATTTCCAGTGGGGTTTTACCGAGCAAGGCACCTACACCTTTGATCTGACTTGGACCGGGACGCACGTGGGGGATGGAGCGATTTCGACAAGCGATTCCTTTTCTGTTCAGGTGGTTCCAGAGCCGTCAACCTTCGCGATGCTCGGCCTCGGTGGGGCAATCGGGGTTTGGGCCTTGCGCAGGCGGCGTTTGTCTTGAGCCTGGCTTGGACATTCCCCTCTCGGCCGGGGCCGTTGATGGCCCCGGTCTTTTCCCGAGTGTCAGGCGGATGGCGGCAGGGAGTCGGAGGAGGTCGCCAGCGGCACGGATTCACACTTGTGGAGTTGTTGGCTGTTATCGCAATACTCGGTGTCTTGGTTGCTCTGGCTTCACCTGTTGTGGGAAAAGCCAGGAGCGCGGCCCAGCAGAGCAAATGCCTCTCCAACCAGCGGCAAATCGGAACCGCTCTCCACCGTTACGCCAACGATCACGATGGCGAATTCCCGCCGACAACGCATACCACCGGGTCATTCCGCAAAGAGCGGAGCTGGATCTTTCAGCTGGCGGATTACCTGGAGGATGTGGACGCCATTCGCGTGTGCCCGGCGGATCCTCCGAAGCGACAGCAGCAAATCCTCAAGGCAGGAGCCACAAGTTATGTCCTCAACGATCTGGTTTTTGATGATTACGAATTCAACCGTCTTCTCAAGATTCCTTACCCCTCGCGCACGATTCTGCTCTTTATTCTCAGCGAGAGCCGAGCCCCCAGCACGACCCGCGACCACATCCACGGCGCAGAATGGACGTCTTGGACCGCCGCGCTCAACGACATCGAGCCCGACCGCCATCGCGAAGGGGCCCGCGCCGCGGACCGCATGGGGGGCTCGGCCAATTACCTCTTCGCCGACAGCCATGTCGAAAACCGCACGGCAAGAGATTTCAAAACCTTTTTCGACAAAGGCATCAACCCGGCATCAGTGCCAACAAACATTAAAAACTAGACGAAAAATAATGAACGCCACCAAACACCAGCGAGGCAGCAAAGGTGGGTTCGGATTTGTTGCTTTCAGCCCATTCCCGATCCGGGCGGCAGCCCGCAACGATTTGAGAAAATGAGCATGACCTGCTTGGAAGAACCTATCACGTATGCGGGTGCCGGCACGGAGTGGCTGGAGAATGCAAACGTCCGGCGTGATGAGCTTGGTTCGCGAGGACGGAGCATCGGGGAGACAAATGCGGCGATTGTTATTGTCCCTGCAGAAGTCCGGCACATTCCCACCTGGCATGTGGCGGTCTTTACCGGGCGAGGCCGCGAGGGCACTCCGGCCCTGATCCACCGAAGCGCTCCAGTTTCCACCAGCACCGATTACCGCCTCCGCATCGACCTTCCGGGCGACTGCGGATGCTGAACAATTGAATCATCACACAGAAAAAACCACCACCATGCATGATACAAAGAAACTCCCCGTCACCGTCCTCTCGGGCTTTCTCGGAGCGGGAAAAACCACACTCCTCAACCACGTCCTGAACAACCGCGAGGGCCGGCGGGTTGCGGTGATCGTGAACGACATGAGCGAGGTGAATATCGATTCGGAGCTCATCCGCGACGGCGGCGCCGAGCTGAGCCGCACGGAGGAGAAGCTCGTCGAGATGACGAACGGCTGCATCTGCTGCACCCTGCGCGACGATTTGTTGAAGGAGGTTTCACGCCTCGCCTCCGAGAACCGCTTCGACTACCTGCTCATCGAATCGACCGGCGTTTCCGAGCCGCTGCCCGTGGCGCAGACGTTTTCCTTCGCCGACGAGAGAGGCCTCGGCCTCCAGGAGATCACGAAGCTGGACACGATGGTCACGGTCGTGGATGCGGCGAACTTTCTCGCCCAATACGAAGCCGGCGATTCGCTCAAGGAAAAGGACCTCGCGATGAACGAGGAGGACGAACGCACGATCTCCGACCTCTTCGTGGACCAGGTCGAGTTCGCGGACGTCATCATCATCAACAAGACCGATCTCGTCACCGTTCAGGAACGCGATGAACTCCACGAGATCCTGCACACGCTGAACCCGGGTGCGGAGATCCTCGAATCGCAGCGCGGGGTGGTCCCGCTGGAAAAAATCCTGAGCACCGGCCGCTTCGACATGGAGAAGGCACAGTCTTCGGCCGGGTGGCTTCGGGAGCTGAACAACGTGCACACCCCCGAGACCGAGGAGTACGGGATCGGCAGCTTTGTCTTCCGCGCGCGGCGCCCGTTCCACCCGAAGCGCTTCTGGGACTTCATCCACACCGAATGCCCGGGGATCCTGCGCTCAAAGGGGTATTTCTGGCTCGCCAGCCGGAACGACATGATCGGCCTCTGGTCGCAGGCGGGCGGCAGCGCCGAATACCGACCGGTCGGGTTCTGGTGGGCCGCCTCGCCAAAATCGAAATGGCCGGACGACGACGACATCTGGCGGAATGTCATGAAGGATTGGCAGGAGCCCTACGGGGACCGACGGCAGATGCTCGTCTATATCGGCCAGGACCTCGACAAGGACGCCATGCAGGAGGCGCTCCGGACATGCCTCCTCGACGACCGCGAGCTCGCGATGGGGCCGGAAAAATGGGCCAAATTCCGCGACCCGTTCCCGGAGTGGCTCGACTCGCGCACCGAACAGGAACCCGCCGCCTGAACAGCAGGCAAAGTTTCTTTAGCCACCCTCGATGACCTTTAAAACCTGACCACTCATGAAACCAACCTCCATCCCATGCCTGGCCGCCCTGGCCGCCCTCGTCACCACCGCCGCCCCGCTCAGGGCTGATCCCATCAAGATCGTTGCTGCCGAGAATTTTTATGGGGGCGTCGCCAGGCAGGTCGTGCCCGAGGCCGAGGTGACCAGCATCCTCAGCAACCCGAACCAGGACCCCCACGAGTTTCAGACGGACGCGGCAACGGCGGCGGCGGTTGCACAAGCCGACATCGTGATTTACTCCGGAATCGGCTACGACGATTGGATGGAGCGCCTGCTCGCATCCGGAGGAAAACCGGGGCGGGTCGCGATCAAAGTTGCCGACCTGATTGGCGCGAAGGGCGGGGACAACCCGCACATCTGGTATAACCCGAAGACCATGCCCGCCCTGGCGGCCAAGCTCGGCGGCGTGCTCAATCTTCCGGGCGCCGCGGCCGCGTTTGCGGAGACGATGAATCCGCTCACGGATAAAATCGCGCAACTGAGCGCCCGCGCCAAGGGGGTCAAGGTGACAGCCACCGAGCCGGTCTTTGGCTACATGGCCACCGCCCTGGGTATGGAGATGCTCAACGACGAGTACCAGGTTGCGACGATGAACGACACGGATCCCAGTTTTGAGCAAATTGCCGGCTTTGAGAGCAGCCTGCGCTCAAAAACCGCAAAGATTCTGTTTTACAACGACCAAGTTTCGGACCCTTCGACCGCGCAGATGCGTTCGATCGCTACGCAGAGCGGGGTCCCGGTGGTGGGGGTTTCCGAGACCCAGCCCACCGAGGCGGCAAGCTATGTCGCCTGGATGGTCGCCCAGCTCGATGAGGTGGCCAAAGTCCTGCCCTGAGACAAATGATGCCCGCTTTGGAAATCCATAACCTCGGGATCCGCCTCGGAGGGCTCCAGATCCTTTCCGGCGTGAACGCCTGCATCGAGCCCGGCGAGTTTGTCGGAATCTTCGGACCAAACGGCGCCGGGAAGTCCACCCTCGTGCGCGCGATCCTCGGCCTCTGTCCGGTAGGCGAGGGGAGCATCCGGATCCTTGGAGGAAGCCCGAGAGAAAAGCGCCGCCAGGTCGGCTACATGCCGCAATCCAGGATCCCGTTCGAGCGGGCGGCGATGAGTGCTCGCGAGATGGTGCGGGCGGTCCAGGGCGGAACCAGGTGGGGGCTGCCGATTTTCTCGTCCCAGGATGCCAGCGAGGTGGAGAGGGTTCTCGGGCTCTCGGGATCGGCCGGCTATGCGTCCCGGCCCTTCGGCGTTCTGTCCGGCGGCGAGAGGCAGCGGGTGTTCCTTGCCCAGTCGCTGCTGGGATCGCCGCCGCTGCTGATCCTTGACGAGCCACTTGCCAGCCTCGATCCAAAAAACCAGTGCGCCCTGGTTGCGCATGTCGAGCGGATCCGGATTGCCACGGGGGCGGCGGTCCTGTTTATTGCCCATGATGTGAATCCGCTCCTCCCAGTGATGCAGCGCGTCCTTTATATCGCCGGCGGCAGCGCCCGCTCGGGATCCCCCGAGGAGGTCATTAGCTCGGACTCGCTCTCCGCCCTCTACCAGACTCCGATTGAAGTGATCCGCGACCGGGGGCGCGTCTTCATCCTTCACGCCGAGTCCAACGCCCTCGAAACCGCGCGCCATGGTTGAAAAAATCCTCGCTTTCTGGAGCTTCGATTTTGTGCGCAACGCCCTGCTCGCGGGCTCGCTGGCCGCCGTGCTCGGATCGGCGCTCGGGTATTTCGTGATCCTGCGCCGCCTGGGTTTTGCGGCGCATGCGCTCGGCCACATCGGGTTCACCGGAGCCACGGGGGCGGCACTTCTGAGCCTCACGCCGATGCAGGGGATGCTGGCCATTGGCGCGGCGGCGGGAGCGGCCATGGGCCTGAGCGGAAACCGCCTGAACCGCAGCGAGCTGGCCATCGGCATGGTCCTCTCGATGGCGCTCGGGGCCGGAACCCTCTTTCTCGCGCTCTACAAGGGGTTCGCCGGGCAGGCCTCCGCGATCCTTTTTGGAAATATCTTTGGCGTCTCGCCCGCTCAGGTGAGCCAGACCTTCTGGCTGGCACTGGGGGCACTCATCGCGCTCGCCGCCATCTCCCGAAGGCTCCTTTTTTCCAGCGTGCAGCCCGACCTCGCGGAGGCGCGAGGGATTTCCCCAACGATCCTTTCCACCGTCTTCCTCGTCCTCCTTGCCGTGGGCGTCACCCTCGCCAGCCAGGTCGTGGGGATCCTGCTTGTTTTCACCCTGGTGATTGGCCCCGCCGGGATCGCCGTGCGCCTGATGCCCGGATTCTGGTCGGCCCAGGCTGCTGCGGCCGCGCTCGGGCTCTTCGCCGTGTGGGCAGGGATTTTTCTCTCCTGCCTGACGAACCTGCCTCCCAGCTTCTGGATCACCCTCATCCTCTTCCTCGCCTACCTGGGCGCGGAGACGGTCGCCCGATTTTACCTGCAGAACGAAAGATAAAAACCAACACACACCATGAAAGACATCACATCCGCCCTCGAAACCAACCCGAAAGCCGCCGCGAAGATCGACCATGCGATCCGCGACTACCAGCATGCCGCAAACGACTTGAAGCACGCCGTTGAGGACCTGAAGCACGCGAAGCAGGACTGCGCGCATGCCATCGGAGACTTCGACCACCTCATCAACGACTTCGAGCACGCCATCAACGACTGGAAGCTCGGCGGCAGCCAATCCGGGCATGCCACCGAGGACTACGAGCACGGGGATAAAGACCGCGCCCATGCGATCGGCGACCTCGAGCACGCGATCAAGGACATCACCCATGCCCTCGGAGATTTCAAGCATGCGATGCGCGACCTCAAGCACCTCGACAAGGACCTCGCCGCAGCAGTCGACCTGCTGGCGGACTCGGAAATTTCCGTCGCCGACCTCAAGGCCCACGTGGTCTCCCAGGCCGAAGGAGGCTCTGCGCCGGCTGGCGAATCCTGAGCCGTAGGCGCTGTTCGGAAGTAGCCTTTTAAGGTCCGGCTGGAACTGGCATCTGTCTCAATCCTCCCAATTCCGGCAATCGGGGATTGATCTGAGTGCTGGCGTTCCGTTTAATCTGCGGGGTGGACAGAAACACCAGGCAAAAGCGGGCGATCGAATCGGTTCTACGCAACCATGCCAACCCGCTCTCCCCGGCAGAAATTCTGGAGCATGCCGTGAAGGAAGTGCCCTCACTTGGGATTGCGACGGTCTACCGGTCGCTAAAATCCCTGGCAAAAGACGGACAGGTTGTGTCTGTGGAAATCCCGGGAGCGCCTCCGAGATACGAGCGGGCCGACAAGGGCCACCATCACCATTTTTTGTGTCGGTCCTGTGGTGAGGTTTTTGATCTCAAGACCTGCCTCGGAGGCATCAAGAAAATGGCCCCGCCAAGGTTCCGGGTGGACGATCATGAGATCATTCTCTATGGGGCGTGTAGAGGCTGCGCGGAAAAAAGCCGTCCTGCGAGGCGGGTCAAGGTGCCCCAGCTGCCCTGAGGCCATCGGCCTGCGAAGCGGGCGCAGAGCAGCCGGAAGGCCAGGTCCGTTGGGAATCGTGATAAGAAGCGGGGGGATGCTGCCCCTACAGGGCAGGGACGCAATTTCTCCAAGATCCAGGGCGGCGCTGGCGCCTGCCCTGGGCTATGGGATGAAGCCCCGATGGGGCCAGGCACCATTCGCTTCAGTTCCCGTACTTGACCGAGCAGCCGTAGGCCTCGGTTGTCGGGGTGCTGACCGGCTTGCCGGCGAGCACCTCTTCGAGGGCGGCGGCGACATGGTTTTTGGCTGAGGCGATGTCTGCGGGATCGGGAGACTTTTTGTCATCGATGGCCCCATGGTAAACGAGGATCCCCTCGGGGTTGATGACGTACATTTCCGGCGTGCGCTTCGCATTGTAGAGGCGGCCGACCTTGCCGTCCTCATCGAGCAGGTAGGCGGTGGCGTTGGAGCCTTTTTCCCCGCAGGCTTTGGAGGCGTCCGCAGTTGTCATGTGGCCCTGCTTGCCGGGAGCCGATGAGCAGATCGAGAGCCAGACGACCCCTTTGCCGGTGGCGTCCTTCTGGAGCTTTTGCATGTTGCCCGAGCCGTAGTGCTTCACGACGAACGGGCATCCGTGGTTCGTCCATTCCAGGACGACCGTCTTGCCTTTATAGTTCGAGAGCGAGACCGCCTTGCCGGAGCAATCGGTGAGCGTGAAATCCGGGGCGGGGCTGCCGACCTGCGCGTGGACGGCAGCGGCAAATGCGACGAGAAGGGTGAGGGCAGTTTTCATGTTGCGCAGAAAATACGCAGAAACTACCTCCGCGCAACCGGCTCAAGGAAGTTTTTTGAGCGCGTCGAGGAGGATCGCCTCGGTGAGGAGTTCGGGAAGAACGATCGGGGACTCCGGGCTGCCGGCCGGGTAGATCACGTAGAACGGGACGCCGACCCGGCCGAACGCCTTGAGCGCAGCGGTGATCTCTGGATTTGCATTCGTCCAGTCCGCCTTCATCGGGACCACGTTTTTTTCTGCGAGCAGGGCGATCACGGCCGGGGTATTGATCGCGGTGCGCTCGTTGAATTTGCAGGTGATGCACCAGTCGGCCGTAAAGTCCACAAAGACCGAGCGGCCGGATGACTTCAGGGCGGAGAGCTCGCTGGCCGAGAAGGGGACCCACTGGATGCCGTCGCTTGCAGCGGCGGTCCCGGCGGTCACAAATTTTTGGCCAAGGAAGACCCATCCGCCGCCGCCGGCTGCCGCGAGGGCAAGAAGCACGGCGATCGCGCGGCCGCGCAGCGAGGAGAGCGGCCCGCAGAATCCGCCGTAGATCCAGCATGCGAGCGCGAGGCAGAGGAGGAATGCGATAAACCAGAGCACGCCATCCAGTCCCTTCTGGCCGCCGATGATGCTCAGGATCCAGACGAGGGTCGCCAGGAGCGGGAACCCCATGAACTGCTTGAGCCGTTCCATCCAGGCCCCCGGGCGCGGAAGAAACCTCATCCATCCCGGGCGCGCGGTGAGCAGGAGGTACGGCAGCGCCATCCCGAACGCGACGGACGCAAACATGGCCAGGATGACAGCCGACGACTGGCTGAAGGCAAAGCCGAGCGCCGTGCCGAGGAACGGCGCCGTGCACGGGGTCGCCAGAAGCGTCGCAAAGACGCCCTGCGCAAACGATCCGCCCAGCCCGCTCGCCGAGGAGGCGGACTCCATCGCGTTGCTGGCCCGGCCCGGGAGGACGACCTCAAAAACCCCGAAGAGGTTCAAAGCAAAGACGAAGACAACCGAACCGATGCCGATGTTAAACCACGGGTTCTGGAACTGGAACGCCCACGTCACCTCGGCTCCCCCGGACTTCAGCGCGATGATCACCGCCGCCAGCCCGAGGAACCACGCAAAAATTCCTCCCACAAACGCCAGCCCGTGCGCAAAGATTTTGCCGGGGGCCTCGCCGGCCTGCCGGATGAACCCGAACACTTTCAGCGAGATCACCGGGAGGACACACGGCATGAGGTTCAGGATCATCCCGCCTAAAAATCCGTAGAGGAGGGAGAGCCAGAGCCCGGTGGCTGGAGGGGGGGATTGTTCGGAACCGCTCTCGACATACCAAGCCCGGCGACCGCCGGAATCCTCGACCGCCAAAACCCCGCGAAAGCCGCCCTCCTGGGCAATGCGAAACGTGCCGTTCCCAGACAGGGTCGCATGGCCGGGGGTCTGGCCGTCGAGGGAAAGCGGGAAGAGCTCGACCTTTGATCCGGCCGGAGTTCCGGAGACCGAAACCTCCCATCCGCCGGCAAACTTTTTCCAATCCACCCGGAAGGGTGGCGGGTCGGCGGACGGGATCTGGGTGCGAAACGGCCCGAAGACCGCCTCGTTGGCCGCCGCAGCGGACGCCGCCACGGGGAGGTCCAGCGACAGCGCGGCGGATCCCGGCACGCACATCTCCAGGCACACGAGCCACGACGCCTTGCCGCGGATCTCCACGGTCGTCCCGAGCGGAAGGTCCGACGGTGGGATAATCGTGACAAAAAGCACCGTTTTTTCGCCGTAGCCGTACGTCCAGATATCGCCCGGTTCGATCATCAGGTGCGGGGCCGGCCACTGGATCGGCCCGGCTTGAAACCCCTCCGGAAGCGCCCACTCGATCTTCGTCGGCAGCCCCGCATCCCCGCTGTATTCCCAGTACGTGTGCCATCCGGGTGCCATCTCCAAAACCAGCCCGACCTCGAACGGACGGCCCGGCACGATCGCCGTCGTCGCCGGCAGGAGCGTGGCTTGGACGACCGCTTTTCCGTCAACGACCTGTGAGCGGGCTTCCCCGGGTAAGAAAACGGCGGCCAAAAAGGACAATAGAACCAGCCTGCGCAGCATGTGCATCCCCTCCTTTACCATCCCCGTCCCCAAACCGCAAACGCGATGCCAACAAGCGCACCGGCGCTGGAGGGACGACCTCCGTGTCGTCCGGCTTATTCAGCTGGAAACCGGAGCATCCTCCGGCGGCTTCCAGGGGGCGGTTTTGGTGCGGAAGAGGATTCCGACGCAGAACGTGATGATCGTCCCGACCATGATCCGCCAGGTGAACGCGATTGTGGGGAGCCAGGAGCGCTCGAAGAGGGCGTGGGAGGCGTTGGGGTGGAGCATGGCCGCGGCGACCTCATCCGGGCTGAGCCGGGCGCGGAGGGCGATCTGTTCAAGCGACGGCGCGGCGGAGGGATTTGCGGCGACCAGCGCGGCCGTGGCCCGGCGGACCCGCGCCTCGCGCTCGTGGAAGATGTCGTAAAGGTCGTTGTGGGCGCCGCTGAGAAAGCAGGTGACGAGGAGCCCGCAGGCCATCGCGATCATATTGCCGCGGCAGCACCCGCGCGTCTTCGTGAGCATCCCGATGAGGAAAACTCCCAGCAGCGATCCGTACGTGTAGCCGAAGCTCCCCAAAACGATCGGGATGATCCGCAGGTCCGGGTTGGCAAGCTTGATGGCGGCGGTCCCGATCCCGACGGCGGCGAGGAGCACCGCAAACCCGACCGTGCTCCAGCGGGCCATCCGGAATTGTTTTTGCTCATCCGCCTGTGGGCGGAAGAGCCCGACGTACCAGTCCCGGGTGAAGCTCGTGGCGAGCGCGTTGAGCGCTGTCGAGAGCGATCCCATCGCCGTGGCAAAGAGCCCGGCCGCGAGCAGCCCGCGGAGGCCGGGGCTCAGGTCGTGGACCATGAACCACGGGAACACATCCGCGCCGACCGGCAGCCCGCCGGGCTTCACGTTCGTGTAGTACAGGTAGAGCATGATCCCGATGGTGAGGAAAACCACCACCACCGGAACGTCCAGGAGGCCGGACCCGACAAGCGCCCAGCGGCTCCGGCGGGTATCTTTTGCCGTGAGCATGCGCTGGACCATGTCCTGATCGGTCCCGTGCGTCGCCATCGTGGTGAAGACGGATCCCAGGAACGCGGCCCAGACGGTGTACTCGCTGGAGAGGATGCTGTGGATGTGGACCCACACGCCGGCGGCCACCTGGCCGTCGGCATTTTTGACGAAGCCAAAATCCCAGAATGCGGGGCTTTTGAGGGTTCCGGCAATCGCGGCGGCCCCGCCAACCTGGCTCCAGAGCGAGAAGAAAACAAACCCGGCGGCGCCGAACATGAGGCTGACCTGGATGAGGTCGGTCCAGACGACCGCCTTGATCCCGCCGACCGCGGTGTAGAGGGTGGTGATCGAGGTGAGAGCGATGACCGCCCAGAAGTAGATCCAGAACGCCGTGAGGCGGTCGGTCGGGTCCAGCAGGTCGAGCTTGAGGCCCATCATGTGCTCGTAGGCGATGACGATCAGGATCGCGGCAACAAACAGGCGCGACCCGCTGGCCAGCGTGCGGGTGAGCAGGAAAACCGCGCTGGCGGCGCGCTTGGTCACGACCCCGAAACGGTTCCCGAGGTACTCGTAGATCGACACGACGCGCATGTCGTAGAACGGCTGGATGAAAACGACCGCCACAATCAGGCGGGCGATGACGGTTCCGATCGCGAGCAGGGCGTACGTGTACGCCAGCTTCTTGAACCCCTCGCCGGGGGTCCCCAGAAAGGTCCCCGCAGAAATCTCCGACGCCAGGATCGATGCGAGCACCGCCCACCAGGGAATCGAGCGGCCGCCCAGCGTGAAGTCGCGCAGGTTTTTATTGCTGCGGCCGGCATACAGCCCGATGCCGACAATGACGAGGAAGTAGAGGGCGATGACCCCGCCGTCAAGAAGAAGGGCCCCGCTGCTCATCACGGGCGCATCTCCGAAAGTTGCGCGCCTGTTAGGCGGCGCGCCTCCGGGTTCGGAGTCCGCGTTGACTCCCTCGCTCCCGCTCGTGTCGCCCCTGTGGGGTCTTGCTTCGCAAGATCTCCCCGGGCCCCTCCCACGGCCACGTGGTCAGGCGGCTGGCGGGTCGAGCGGCAGCCAAAAAAGCACCGCCTGAAGGCGGAACTCCAAACCAGATTCCCCAGGGAGGAGCCCATTTTTTCGACGTTCGGAGATGCGCTGCTCATCACGGGCGGAGAACCTTCAGCAGGACCATCGAGTTGCGGCCGCTCGCCTCATAGCGGGAGCGGCGCCCGGCCGGCAGGGCCGAGGGATCTGCCGGCTTGTAGCCGCCCTTCTGCTGGAGGTAGCTGTACGCCTGGGTCGAGAGCGCAAAGAGGTTTTTGACTCCCTTTTCGCGGGCGAGGTTTTCGACAAATGCCATGAGCTTTTTCCCGTGGCCCTGGTTTTCCTGGGCCTTGCTCACGTGCAGGCACGCGAGCTCGCCGGCGGACTCTTCCGGGTACAGGTGGAGGGCGACGCAGGCGACAGGCGAGCGGTCGATTTCCAAAAGCCAATAGTCCTCGAGGTGCTCGAGGATTTCTGTCCGGTTCCTGCGCACGAGCTCCTCGTTGCGGACCGACTGGCGGATCAGCGACATGACCGAACGCACGTCTTTTTTGAAGATCCGGCGGATCTGCTGGTACTCGTTCGAGTAGACCATCGTGCCGATCCCGTCGTGGCTGAAGACCTCGTTCAGGAGCGCCTCGTTGACCCCGCCGTTGAGCACGTGCACGCGCGGGACCCCCTGCGTGCAGGCGCGCGCGGCATTCTCCAGCTTCGAGATGATGCCCGGCGCAAACTCCTGGCGGCGCTTTTTGACGAGCTCGAGCGTGTCCGGGACCGAGAGCTGGCGCGGGAGCTCGGCCGATTCCGAAAAGGCGGCGCCTGGCGCGAGGTAGAGGATCTTGGCGGCCGCGAGCTCCTCGGCGATCTCGACGGCGATGCTGTCCGAGTTGACCCGGTACGTCCGCCCCTCGCCGTCAAACCCGAGCGGCGGCACCACGGGGATGATCCCCTCGTCGAGCAGGAGCTTGAATGCCTTGACGTCCACGCGCTCGACCTTGCCGGTATACTGCTGGTCGACCCCGCCGAGAATCCCTGCCGGGTGCGCGATGAGGGCGTTGATGTACGCGGCGCGGAGGTCGACCGACGAGAGCCCCTCCATGATCTCGTTTGTCAGCCGGATCGCCGCATCGATGCTCAGCTGCAGGGTCGGCGCATCGGTCACCCCGATGCCGTCAGACCCCGAGAGCTGCAAGCCGCGCTCGGCCGCCAGCGCCTGGATCTGGTGGCTCGCCCCGTGAACCAGCACGACCCGGATGCTCAGCGATCGCAGGACCGCGATGTCGAGGAGCACGTTCGAAAAATTTTCTGAAGCGACGACTTCGCCATCGACCGCGACGACGAACGTACGCTCCCGGAACCGGGGCACGTACTGAAGGATTTCGCGGAGGTCGGAGACGTTCACGTCGGGATCAGGCCGCCATGTAGGGGAGCGTCGCGGCGCGGGCGCTGACATCGTCCAGCCCCTCGAGCAGGTCGGCGATGGCGTCCCAGCGGCCGGTCACCAGGGCTTCCTTCGCATGGTCGGGAAGGCTGCCCGGAAAATCCACGTCCGCCACGCTCACCTTGTTTTCCAGAAGGTCGATCGTCACAAGAGCGGCCGGGTCGGCGGCCACGAGCGCGGCCAGCGCAGCGATGTCGGCCGGGCTCATGACGACGCACGGCATGCCGAGCGTCGTCGAGTTGCCAAAAAAGATTTCCGCGAAGCTTTCGGCGATGATCGCGCGGACCCCGAACCGGTAGAGCGCCTGGGGCGCGTGTTCGCGCGAGCTGCCGCATCCAAAGTTTGAGCCCGAGAAGAGGATCGAGGCGCCGGCGAACCGGCTGTCGTCGAGCGGGTGGGTTTTTCCCTCCGCCTTCGCGGCCGCGCGCGCATCGGAAAACGCGTACTCGCCGAGCCCGTCGAACGTGATGCACTTCATGAAGCGCGCCGGGATGATCCGGTCGGTATCGATGTCGTCGCCGGGCACGTGGACGCCCCGGCCGGTTGCCTGCGTGATTTTTTCAAGAGCCATGAGAAGGGGTTTGGTTATTGCACGTTGAAGACCTCGCGGGCATCGCTGATCTCGCCGGTGACGGCGGCCGCAGCGACCATGAGCGGGCTCATGAGGACGGTTCGGCCGGTCGGGCTGCCCTGGCGGCCTTTGAAGTTTCGGTTGCTCGAGCTGGCACAGAGCTGGTCGCCGACCAGTTTGTCCGGGTTCATGCCCAGGCACATCGAGCAGCCGGCGCCGCGCCATTCGAAGCCGGCGTCGCGGAAGATGGCGGCGAGCCCCATGCTTTCGGCCAGCGCGGCAACTCCCTGGGAGCCCGGGACCACGATCGCCTTGACCCCGGCCTTGACGCGGCGGCCCTTGAGATGTTTGGCCACCTCGGTGAGGTCGCTCAGGCGGCCGTTGGTGCAGCTGCCAAGAAATGCGACATCCACCTTGGTCCCCTTGATCGGCTTTCCGCCCTGGAGGTGCATGTGGGCGAGCGCCTCCTCGGCGGTGGCGCGGTCCTTTTCTGGAATATCTTCCGGCCGGGGAACATTCTCGCCGATGAAGATCGCCTGCCCGGGATTGATCCCCCAGGTGACGGTGGGCGCGATGTCCTCCGCCCGATAGGTGATCTCGTCGTCGTAGACAGCATCCGGGTCCGAGGCAAACGACTTCCAGCGGAGCACGGCGGCATCCCAGTCGGCTCCCTGCGGCGAGTACGGGCGGCCTTTCAGATAGGCAAACGTCGTCTCGTCCGGGTTCACATACCCGACGCGGGCACCGCCCTCGATCGCCATGTTGCAGACCGTCATTCGTTCCTCCTGGGTGAACGCGTCGAACGTCGTGCCCGCGTATTCATAGGCATAGCCAAGCCCGCCATTCACGCCGAGCTGGCGGATGATGTGGAGCGCGACATCCTTGGCATAGACGCCCGGGGCGAGTTTGCCGTTGACGCGGATCCGGCGGACTTTCGGCTTGCGGATCGCCATCGTCTGGGTCGCAAGCACGTCGCGGACCTGGCTGGTCCCGATCCCGAAAGCGATCGCGCCGAAGGCCCCGTGGGTCGAGGTGTGCGAGTCGCCGCAGGCGATCGTCGTCCCCGGCTGGGTGATCCCCTGCTCCGGACCGACGATATGCACGATCCCCTGCTGGCCGGTCGGAAGATCAAAAAACTTGATCCCGGACTCCGCGCAGTTGGTGCGCAGGGCCTTGATCATGTCATCCGCGAGGCTGTCGCTGAACGGCTCCTCACGCTCGTCGGTCGGGACGATGTGGTCGACCGTCGCAAACGTGCGCTGCGGGTAGAGCACCTTGAGCCCGAGATCGCGCAGCATCCCGAAGGCCTGCGGGCTGGTAACCTCGTGGATCAGGTGGGTGCCGATCAGAAGTTGCGTGGATCCGTTCGGGAGCGTCCGCACCGAGTGCGCCTCCCAGACTTTGTCGAGTAGCGTCTGGCTCATTTGCGTAAAGATTCAAAATTATCAGCCGACCGCCTGATGGCAAGAAAAGCCATCCGGGAGTTTTGTTCTTTCGCTGGCGGCCATCAGGCCATGAGGACCGGCCGGCCGGCCGGGGTGCGGAGGATCCGTGCGGCCAGCCAGGCGGCGAGGACGCTCGTCGCAAGCGCCTTTGCCCAGAGGTTGGTGAGAGGGAAGATCGGCCACCCGTAGTTTTCCGAGCCGAGGAGAATCGCAAGGCCGGCGAGCCAGGCGACCAGGACAAGCCGGCGAAAGACAATCCCCTCGACCGCCGCCCAGACGGCGACGAACGCGCCGAGCATCACGTAGGAATTCGTCTCGGTGCGCGGGTTGAAGAGCATCAGGTAGATCGTTGTGACGAAGAGAACCGTGAATGCCGCGCGCAGGGCATCGCTCCCCCGGACCATCTTCCAGCAGAGACCCAGGGTTGCCAGGCCGGCGAGGGCGCGGATCGCGAGTTGGAGCGAGGACGGAAGGTCAATGCCAAAGACCCGGAGCATCCCGGCGAAGTCGCACCACGAGGTGCCCGAAGGTTTTCCGGCCTGCTGGAGGTTGTGCACGAAGGCCCCGTATTCGCCGGCTGCATAGGCCGGGTTCGGGTGCGCGAGCGGAGCGATGGCAGTCACGACAAGCGCTGCCAGGAGCGGGAGCCGCAGCCTCGGATACAGGACGCCACAGAGCAGGATCGGCGCGATCGCAATCGGCTTCAAGACCAAGGTCAGCGCCAGAAAAATCGCCGCCGGCCACCAGCGTTCGCGGGCCAGGGCGAGTGCGGTGAGGAGAAAAAGCGCCGCGAGCGGCATGTTGACCTGACCGTTGCGGGCGCTCGCAAAGGTCGAGGGCAGGACGAGGACCGTGGCGGCCAGGAAGACGGCGGCGCGCTTGTCGGGAGCCAGCCGCGAGGAGGCCGCCCAGAGCGCCCAGGCCAGCGAGGCCAGGCAGGTCAGCCGCCACAATGGCTCGCCGGTCCGGTCGGGGAGCAGCTCGTACGGGGTGTAGAAGAGCGCAAACTGCGGAAGGTACAGGTAGCCGTTTTTTTTCCGGTACAGCGTCTTTTCCTGCCACCAGTTATCGGTGGCGCGCTGGTATTCCTTGGTCGCCGTGCGTCCTCCCGGGTCGATGGCGACGATCGTCGCGATCACCCCGGCATAGATGACCCAGATAAATAGTGCGGCCCGGAGGCAGCGCGCGGCAGGGAGGCTTCTGAGGAACTCCCAGAGCTTTTCCCAGCGGGCGCGCATCAGCTGCGCGACTACCAGCGGAAGTGTGCGAACGCACGGTTGGCCTGAGCCATCTTGTGCATATCGTCACGCTTCTTGATCGCATTCCCCTGTCCGGCAGCGGCGTCCTTGAGCTCGTAGGCGAGCGCATTTTCCATCGGGACCCCCTTGCGGTTGCCGGCAAAGGTGACGAGCCAGCGCATCGCGAGGGCGATCTGCCGGTCGGTGGGAACTTCCATCGGGACCTGGTACGTGGCCCCGCCAACCCGGCGGGATTTGACCTCGAGGCGAGGCTTCACGTTTTCGATCGCCTTGTTGAGCGTCTCGAGCGGGTCGACCGTGTCGCTCCCCTCGCGGCTCTTGTCGATCGCGGTGTAAACGATGCGCTCGGCGATCGACTTCTTGCCCCGGCGCATGACGGCGCTGATCAGGCGGGCAACGACCGGACTTGCGTAGCGGGCGTCTTTTTTAACTTCTTTGTGGATGACTCGGCGTCTGCGGGACATAAATGAGGTGCGGGTTGCGGGATTACGAGGTGGGCTTACTTCTTTTTGCCTTTGGCGCCTTTGGCGCCCTTGGTGTCTTCCTGTCCGGGCTTCGGACGCTTGGCTCCGTATTTGGAGCGGCTGCGGCGGCGGCCGTCGACCCCGAGGCTGTCGAGCGTTCCGCGGACGATGTGGTAGCGGACGCCGGGAAGATCTTTGACGCGGCCACCGCGGACCAGGACGATCGAGTGCTCCTGAAGATTGTGCCCTTCGCCGGGGATGTAAGCGATCACTTCCTGGCCGTTGGTGAGGCGCACCTTGGCGACCTTGCGGAGGGCCGAGTTCGGCTTTTTCGGCGTACGGGTCATCACCTGCACACACACTCCGCGGCGCTGCGGACAGTTCACCAAGGCCGGGGACTTGGATTTGACAGTGATTTTATGGCGTCCCTTGCGGACGAGTTGGTTGATCGTGGGCATGTGGTAAATTCTTCGGGCCACCGAAATCTCACGGGAGGAAAGCCAAGACAACTCGGTGCCAAAACAAACCAATCCGACAAACGGCGGGAGGTAGGAAACTAGAAGACCTGCACCGGGGCGCAAGACAAAAATCGTGCCCCGCCTTCTTTTTTAGCAGGACTTCGCGATTTCCTCGCCGATCAGCCTCAGCCCGGCGCGCACGTCGTCGTTGCTCATGGCGAACGAAATCCGGAGGCATTCGTGGCGGTGTCTCCAGCCGTCGTCGGCCTCGCCAAAGAAGAAGTATTCGCCGGGAACGACCAGGACGCCGCGCTCTTTGAGCGCCTCGTAAAGCTGGCGCGAGGAGGCCCGGCTGTTCTCGACCCAGAGCCACAGGAAGAGCGCCCCCTCGCTCTCGTGGAACGCGTAGGGGACGTCGTCTGGAAAAAATTCGTCCGCCGCCTCGAGCGCGGCATCCCGCTTGGCGAGGTAAAACGGGCGGATGATTTCCCGGCTCAGCCGGGTGATCTCGCCGCTCGCGATCAGCGGGCCGGCGATCGCCTGGCCGAAATTTCCGTTCGCGAGCCCGGCGACCGCCATCATCGACGAGATGGCGGACGCAATTTCCGGAGGCCCGACGACAAACGCGGTGCGGGTCCCGGGAAGGCCGAATTTCGAGAGGCTCATCACATGGACGGTGTCATCGGTCCAGAGCGGGCTGGCCTCGCCAAAGACGATCCCCGGGAACGGCCACCCGTAGGCATTGTCGATGATGAGCGGGATCCCGCGATCGGCGGCGACCCCGGCCAGGCGGTTGAGCTCGGCATCCGAGATCACGTTTCCGCTCGGGTTGGTCGGCCGCGAGACGCAGAGCGCGCTCACCTCCGGCCCGGGAGAAAGCCGGTCGAAGTCGAGGTGGTATTTGAATCGATGCGGGCCGGTGCGCTCGATCTTCGGGCGCTGGGAAGCAAACATCCCGGCCTCGAGCGCCTGATTGGCATAGCCGATGTACTCGGGCATCAGGGGGAACAGGATTTTGCCGTCCGAGCCGTCCGCCCGCCGGCCGCCAAAAAGGTTGAAGAGGAAAAAGAATGCGGTCTGCCCGCCCGGGGTGACCGCGATATTTTCCCGGCCGACCGGCCAGCCGAATTCCTGGCGGAGCAGGGCGGCGAGCGCCTCGAGCACGCCGGGGTTCCCGCGCGGCGGGTCGTAGATCGCCAGCGTGCGCCGCAAGGTCGCCGGATCGCTCACGATTTCCTCCATCCGGGATTTCCAGATTTTTTCCATCTCCGGGATGTGCGCCGGGTTTCCGCCGCCGAGCATGAGCGGGGCCGGTCCGGCGCCGGAGAGGGCATGCCCGAGATCGTCCATGAGGTGCTCGATCCCGCTGCCGCCGGAAAGAAGGTCGCCGCGCGCGGAGAATTTCATTCGAGCTCCTGATTGACCGCGACCAGCCTGTCGTAAAGCGGGCGCAGGCCCTCCGGGATCACGCGGGTGCCGCCGATGACGGCGATAAAATTCGAATCTCCGGCCCAGCGCGGGACGATGTGGATATGGAGATGGTCATCGACCCCGGCCCCGGCCACCCGGCCGAGGTTCCAGCCGACGTTGAACCCCTGTGCGCGCACGGCCTTCCCGAGCAGCTTCTGCGCCCGGATCGCGAGATTCCAGAGCTCCAAGACCTCATCCTCGGCGAGGTCCTCCATCCGCGAGGTCTTCCGGTACGGGACCGCCATCAGATGGCCCGCAGAATACGGGTACTTGTTCATGATGAGAAACGCCGACTTCCCGCGCGCCACGACCAGGTGGGCGGCATCGTCGTCGGACTGCGCGGCCTCGGTCAGAAAATCCCATCCCGTCCGGTGCTCGGCTTCAAAATATTCGACCCGCCAAGGGGCCCAGAGAGAGGTGAGGTGGGCGTGCGGAAACTCGTCATCCATCTCGCGAGTATGACCAGGCCGGAGGGCGCGGCCAAAGGAAATTTTCACACCTCAGCGATGGATCCGGAACGTGTCGTTTTTCGTGAGGCTGTGCACGAAGCGTGCGGCGAGGCGGGCGGCCGCCTGGATGTCGGCATACGAGGCGGTTTCGACCGGCGAGTGCATGTAGCGGAGCGGGATTGAGATCAGCGCGCACGGGATCCCGTCGCGGGTCGTATAGATCACGTCGGCATCGGTCCGCGTGGACCGCGAAATTGCCTCGTGCTGGAGCGGGATCTGGTGGGTCTCAGCCACCTCGAGGAGGCGCTCGACGACGAGCGGATGGTTCGCCGCCCCATGCGCGAGCGCGGGGCCATCGCCGAGGCTGACCAACCCGTGTTCTTTGGCCGCGATGCCGGGGGTGTCGGTCGCGTGGGTGACATCAAAAACCAGGGCGACCGAAGGATCGATCCGGTGGGCGACCATGCGGGCGCCATGGCTGCCGATCTCCTCCTGCACACAATTCACAGCGAACGCCGTCGCCGCCGGGCGGGTTGGAAAAAGTTCCTCCAGCACGAGCGCGAGGACAAACCCGCCGATCCGGTTATCGAGCGCCCGGCCGACGATCCGCCCGCCGGCAAATTCCTGGGCCCCCGCATCGAAGATCGCCGGGTTCCCGACCCGGATCCCGCGCTCGGCGACCTCCTTCGCGGATGACGCTCCGATGTCTACAAAGAGGTCCTTCCAGTCTGGGGCTTTGTCCTTGCTGGTGTCCCGGAGGTGGACGGCCGTGTTTCCGATGATCCCGGGCACGATCCCTTTGGCCCCGAAAATCGTGATCTTGCGGGCGGGCGCAAGCGTGCGGTCGGAGCCCCCGATCGGCCCGATGGCAAGAAATCCCTTCTCATCGATGTAGCGGACGATGAACCCGATCTCGTCGGCATGCGCGGACAGCATCACGCGCGGCGCTTCCGCATCTGACCCCTCCAGAACGGCCCAGGCATTTCCGTAGCTGTCCGACTCCACCCGGTCGGAGACCCCGTGGACGAGGTCCATCCACTGGCGCTGGCCGGGCTTTTCCCAGCCGGAAGGGGAGGGGGTTTCGAGAATTTTGAGCAGGGAGGTCGGGTTCATCCCTAAGAATCTCGCATGCCGGGAAGGTCCCGAAAACCCCGAATTTTGAGAGGGCTGCATTTTTTCTTCGATCAACCGGCCGCTCCCGTCGTAACCTCATAGCTTCCATATGTCCGACGCTTCTCACATTAAGCTCTATATCCCGGGTCCGATCGAAGTTTCCGAAAAAACCTTCCGCGCCATGTGCGCGCCGATGATCGGCCACCGCGGCGGCGAATTTAAAAAGCTCTACGGCGGGATTCAGCCGCGCCTCCAAGAACTCTTTGGCACGAAGCGCCCGGTTTTTCTTTCCACCTCATCCGCCTGGGGGGTCATGGAGGGCGCGATCCGCAACCTCACCGCCAAGAAGGTCCTCAATGGCATGTGCGGCGCATTTTCCGACAAGTGGTTCGATGTGAGCAAGCGCTGCGGCAAGCAGGCTGACGCGCTCCAGGTCCCGTGGGGCTCGGCGATCCTGCCCGAAATGGTCCGCGAAAAGCTCGCGACCGGCGCGTTCGACACGTTCACGCTCATCCACAACGAAACCTCGTGCGGGGTCAGGAACCCGCTCCCCGAGATCGCAGCCGTGCTGAAGGAATTTCCCGACGTGATGTTCATCGTTGATAGCGTCTCCTCATTTTCGACCGAGGCGATCCCGATGGACGACCTCGGGATCGACGTCCTGCTTACAGGCAGCCAGAAGGCGCTCGCCATGCCACCCGGCCTCGCGCTCTTCTCGGTCTCCGAGAGGGCGATGGAACGCGCCGCCACGATCCCGGATCGTGGGTATTATTTCGACTTCGTCGAGTTCGCCAAAAACCAGGCGGAGGACATGACCCCCAGCACGCCGGCGATCCCGCTCATCAACGCGCTCGCCTCCAAGCTGGACGACATCTTCACCGAAGGCCTCGAGGCGCGCTACGCCCGCCACGCCGCCCTCAACCGCCAGGTCCACGAATGGATCCAGTCCCGCGGGTTTGAGTTTTTTGCCCCGGAAGGCTACCGCTCGCTCTCGCTCACCTGCGCCGCCAACAGCCGAGAGGTCGACGTCGCCGCATGGATCAAGCGCCTCCGCGAAAAGCACCGCTACGTCATCGACGGCGGCTATGGAAAAATCAAAGGCAAGACGTTCCGCATCTCGAACATGGGAGACGAATCCCACGCCTCGATCGCCGCCCTCCTCGCCGCGCTCGACGATACGATGGAGTAGGCCAGCGACCAATCCTGTCAGCGACGCGCATAGAGCGACGCTACAACGCGGCCGTGAAATTTGCGCGTTAGCCCTCTGCCGGATTGAGCGAATCGAGCCTCGGAACGGCAATGGGCCTTGCTCGCTCAAGCGGCTGGCGGCCTGGGCAGGAGCTTGGCCACCACGGCGAGCAGCACGGCAACAACCAGCGCGAGGGCGCCCCAGAAAAGATAACCGCCATTAAGGCCGGTGACAGAGCCTTGTGGGCCGGCCTGTTTGCCAGAGCCGGTATGGGCCGGATTGCGACTGGCTGTGAGCAGCCTCTCAGCCACGAGGCTGAGGTCGTATTGCGGGGAGGCGGCAGACTTGTTGCCGTAGGCGAGCGTGAAGCCGTCGGTATCGGCGACCTTAAAAACGAGGCGCACGACCGGATAGACGACCTGGCAGGGGCCAAGGCTGATGGCGGGATTGTCTCCGTTGTCGGACTCGATCCAAATGGTGTCGCCTTGCAGGCGGTTCGAGAAGGCAAAGGCCTTGGTCTCGGGAGCGCCCGGCTCCGGCGTTCGGCTCCACGGACCGGAGGCAAGTGGGACTTCGACAGTTTGGCCGTCGGGGGTGCTCCGTTTTTCAAAGAGACGGAACTGGCGCTGAAAAAGCGGCGTGGTTGTCGTGAGCAGTAGCCGCTGAATCGGAAGTCCGGCCTGGGGAAGTTTGATCTGCCAAACGCTGAGATTCGGGCGCCTGGGATCCTGATCGATCGAGGGTGTCAGCGCGAGCGAACGGGAGAGCGCCGTGCGCTCGAGCACATACGGGATCTGCTTGCCATCGCGCAGCACCCGCAGGTCTGCACCGTCGGGCAGGGACTTGGCCAGAGCTTCGGGGTCGAGTTCGAGTTCCTGCACACCGGCCCGCAGGATCTGAATGGGTTTTCGCCCCATCCACGCTTCGGTGTCCAGCGGAGCGCCCGTGAGCGGCACATCGGGCAAGGGCGGTTCGGCCAAGGACTCCCGCACGTGGTAATCCGGCATGTCTTCGACATGGCCGGGCATAACCAAATTGGCGCTGGCGGCACGCATTTCCCCGGAGAAAACGGCGAGATCGTAGCGGGCGTGGGTGGCCTGCGGGTTGCCCGAAAGAAGCGTGTAGTTGCCGGCGGCCGCCGCGTTGAAGAGGAGGTTGACCGGATGGATCTCCGCCTCCACGCCATCGACCGTGAGCGGCGGCGAGTCCCCGTTCTGGATATGCACGAGCAGCTCGCGGGTGGACGGGGTGAAATCCAGCGGGACGTCAAGCTGCGTGCGGGCGGGCGCGCCGTCCAGGGCCACCCGGTAAATGGTGCCGGAGCCAATGGAGCGTTCACGGGAGACGGCACCGCTCACGTCGCGAATGGATACGACGACGCGTCGCATGAACAGCGGATCGGTGACATTGTAAGTGAGGCCGGCCAATGGAACATGTCGCCCGTCCAGCGTCACCGTCAGCACGGTCTCGCCGGCAAACTCGTCGCGACGGGTGATCCGGGTCCCGAGGGGAGCGAGGGTCGGTGGGGCCGCTAGGGCGGGAGCAGTGAGAAGATTGGCTCCCGAAAAATCCACATGCCGGGAGCGGAGGTCATCCAGGGTCACGCGGACAAAGGCGGCCGTGCGCTGGTTCAGGGACAGGCGCAGCTGTTCCGCTCCCAATTGGCGGAACACCGGCACCGTTGGTCCGAGCGACTCCCAAGAAAGCCCGTCGGAGGAGATCTCGACATGCGCGGCCTTGAGAAAATAGGGGGCCGGCGTTTTCAGGTCGATCGCATCGATCCGATCCCCCGTGCCGGTCTCGATGAGCAGCTCGGTGGTGTCGCCATTCGGGGTGCTGCGAAAGGATTTGGGAGCAAGGTCCCTGCGGGGCTCGGGGCTTACGGAGGAGAGGTCGCGGTCCAAAAAATAAGGGATTTCCCGGCCTCCCGGATCCAGCAGCCGCAGATCCGAGAGATCGGGCTTGGCAGCATCGAACGTCGCGGCCGGCAGGGTGATTTTTGTGAGTCCGGGCTCGGGGACATTCACCGTCTGGCGATGTTGCCATTCGGTGGGGGTGAGAGCGGCCCCTCCCGCCGTGGCAAGCAGGAGGGCCAGAAAGCTAAGAACGGGTGTTTGCATTGTTCGGCAAAAAGCGTTGATAGGCGAAGGATGCGAGCATGGCGATCACGGCAACGGCCAGGAGCGCGCCGACGCGATAAAGCGCTTCCAGATTCGCGAGGTCGTGAAAGAACAGTTTCAGCAGCGCAATGCTGAGCAGTGTAATCGCCGCATAGCGCGCCGCTTTGGCCTGCTGCCAGATGCCGATGCCGAGCAGAACGAGCGCGAAGAGCGCCCAGCCGATCGTGTAGGACATGTCGCGGGCGAAATTTCCCGAGAACTGAAAAGCCAGCGCGAAGGCTCCGGGTGCGGTGAAGTAGTCGGCAATCTCCAGGTTGAGGAGCAGGAACGCGAGAATCACGCCCAGCGCGTTGAGGATCGGCGGTGCGGTGACGCCGAGCACCGTTTGGCGCGGCGGGGCCAACAGCCACGCACCCACAAAAAGGGATGCGGTCGTCAGGCCGTAGGCATAAAGATACCAGTTGAAAATCGCGACATCGCCACGCACATGGTACCCGAGCACGGCCGGGTTCAGAGCGAGCCGGATGAAGGCGATGACGAGCAGCACGAATCCGGTGGCGCGCAACCCGGGGTGCGGCACGCGGTGGAAGAGCCAGAGCAGCGCCGCCCCCTCGAGCGCCCAAGCCACGGTCAGCCACTGGCGATCAAACTGGATGGGGAAAATGAGCGTAATGAAAAACAGCGCCACACCGCCGAACCACGCGAGCTGGTTGAGCCGCTTCGGATTCTCCGCCGGCACCGTCGAGAGGATGATCGCAAGGCTGCCCAGGGGCGCGAGGGCGAAGAGCAAGGGAACAAGCCCCAGGAATTGGTTCGGCCAGCCGGTCTTGATCGCCTGATAAACCATCCAGAAGTGCGCCGGTCCGCTCAATGCCGCGACAGCCCAGGGGCCGGTGAAGCCGGAAAACCCTCGACGGAACAGAAACGGAAAAATGGCAAACACCAGGTAGAACCCGACATACCAGGCCAGCGGCCCGACGGCGGACGCACGGTGGAAGTGGCGCGCGTGCCACACCAGCTCAAGCGCGGCCAGGCCGGCCAGCGCGCAGCCGGGAAGCCATTGGACTCCGGGCGTCCGTTCGTTGCCAGCCGATAAAATTTTCGTCAATCCAAGTGTCAGCACAGCGAGCAGAAGTCCGAGGCCGAAGACCGCCGAGGGGTCGGGCACGGAAAGCCGCGCGCAGGCCATGATGAGCAGCAGGAACGGCAGCAACGATGCGAAGGCCGGCAACTGGGCGCGGGGACCGCCGAAAGGGGCGGACATCTGGCGGTTTCCAGCCGCCAATTTCGTCCCCAGCTTGCTTGCGAGCCACAGGCAGGCGCCAAAGAAGAAGACAGCGAAGCTTCCGATGACCACGAGGAGCGACAGGTCGATAGCGGACGAGACCGGGATGCGTAAGAGGCTCAGCCCGGTGGCCGCGAGCGTGAGCACGAGCACGGCGGCCACAGCAAGCAACGAGGAGCTCAGGACGGCAAGCCCGACGGCAATGAAATCAACCAGCAGGATCGCGGGCCACAGAAGATACGAAACGCCCTCGAGCTTGAAGATCGGCATCAGCATGAGCAGTAGCGCGAGCGGCGGGAACATCTGGCTCCACCATGTCGGAGCCGAGGCCGGGCGCTTCCGCTCGAGCACCAGCGGGAAGACCGAGTGCAGGGCAGCGAACACCAGATACATGGCCAGTGCCCAGGGCAGCAGTGCCGCCGTGAGACGTTCGGCGGTCCAGATGGACAGCAGACCGAAGACGGTCAGGCCGGCCACGAGGTGAAGCCTGGGCAGGCGTTCATCCAACCACGCCACGGCGAGCAGCAGCACATCGCACGCCAGAATAAAAAAGAAGAGCAGTCCGGTGCTCGCGGCGTGGTCGCTCATGAGAAATAACGCGAAGGCGAGGGAGACGCCGGGCAAGCCCACGGCAGCCCACAACACCGGCGGGGTCGCCCGCTGCCACCGCCGCGCGAGCAGATAGACCACAAAGTAGATCGCGCAGAAAACCAGGCAAACGGTCACGACCATCGGGGCCTGCCCGGATCGGAACGTGTTTGCCGTCCAGCGAACCATCAATAAGGCTGTGACTCCCGCTGTGCAGGCGATCAGCCCGCCCTGTTTCTCGCGCCACGCGAGGAAGAAGACTCCCGCGCTCGCCAGGGTCACGTAGCCGAAGAACAGCCCTGGATGTGCTGCGACTCCGGGGAAACCGAGAAAGAACCACGCAAAACAAAACGCGACGGCCAGAAGGGCAATGGCGGTTTGGACGAGCAGAGGCGAGTTCCGCCCCTTCCGGCGGGCCGCCTCAGAGGCCCCGAGGAACAGCGCGCAGAACCCGAGGCACACGGCCATCGCGGTCATGGATTTCTCCGGGGTATAGAATTTTCCGGCCCAGCCGACCATCAGGAGCACGGTGCCTGTCGCACCGAGCGGCACGAGGTAAAACCACCGGCGGTGGAGCGCCACGGCAACGAGACCGATGTCAAGCACCGCGATGTAGCCGAAGAGCGCGGCGGGATTGTCCACCCCGGTCGAGAGCAGAAGAGGAGTGAGAAAACCGCCGAGCATTCCGAGGATCGCAATGACCTGCGCCTCCAAACGTACAGCCAGAATAAATGCCGCCGCAGTGATCAGCGACATCAGCAAAAACGTCGGCACCGGACCGAAAAACTCGAAGTGATAGATCGACCGGCAGGAAAACGTCACGGCGTAGAGCGACACGATCCCGGCCGCAATCAGCGTCTGCGCGGTGATCGCATATTTTGGAATTTTCAACCCGCCCACCACGAGCCCGCCCCCGATCGCGAAACCGATCGCCACGCGCAACGCGGGAGGAATCAGGTCGTGATCAAACGAGTATTTCACGAAGAACGCGACGGCCAGAAACAGGGCAAGACCGCCGATCCACGCAAAAAGCTTCGCTCCCATGAACTGCTCCCAATTGATCGATTCGATCCAGTTAGGCCCGGCTGGCGTTGGCGGGGGCGTTGGTGCGGAGCGGAGAGGAGTGGGGGCCGGAGTCTGCGGAGTGAAAACCGGAGCGGCTTTTTCCATCCGGGGCCCGGCGTTTGCAGATTCGGAGAGGAGCGAAGCTACGCACCACGCGTCGGGCAGTGGCGGGGGAACCCCCGGTTTCGACCACCATTCGGGGGAGTCAGGAGTTTCCGGCCCGGGCGCCGATGCCGGAGGGGCGACCGAAGGCTTCGGCTGGACCTCCGGTTCGGGCGTTGGCTGCCTGGCGGACGGGCTGGCACGCAGTTTTTTGACCTCATTCTCCAGATTGCGGAGCTGAAGATTCAGCACATCGTGCTTTTGTTGGAGTGCCCGGAATTTGAAAAGTGTCCAGATCGGCAGCACGAAAAGCGCGATGATCACATAGAGACCCAAAAGGAGGAGAAAGAGTTGCATGTGTGATCTATTTCCCGGCTAGTTACACGTCCGGTAGTACGTAGTCAAGCCTCGGAGCAGCGCCGCATTCGGCGCCGAGGTGTAGATCGAGAAAAATCGGCCTTTGAATTCCCCCACGCCCCCAAACTTGGGGCGCCCCCACCACTTGGTTTGCCACTTATTACTGGAATTCTGGAGGCGAGGCTCCCCAGAGGCGGCAAGCTCCTCGCACCAGATCGACAAACAGCAACGCCTTGCCTGGCGGGGAGGAGTGCAGCAAATCGCAATGCCATGCGGACATCTGGTCGGCACCCCATCGATTCGTCGAGTTTTTTGTGCGATTGATCGAGTTCGGCAGGCGGACTCGAAAAAGCATGTTATGCTCTATGACGGCAACCCGTCATTCCCCATCAAAACGTCCCTCAGCTTTCCTGTCGGCTGCTTCGCGGTGTTCCAGATTCTGGCATCTGCGACCGTCGAGTGCGCCCCCGTTTCGCTGGACATCTCGGCCGGGGAGGAACTGCGCTGGAGCACGGTGTCTGGGACCACCTATCAGGTTCAATGGTCCGCAAATCCCGGAGATCCAGAGTCCTGGGCGGACCTCGGCAGTGCGGTTGCCGGAGATGGCGAAACTCGCTCGATGGTTGATCCCGGGCCCGGCGGGCGACACTACCGGGTAAAAAAAATCGCGCCCGGCACCGCCGGAGCGACGGGCGTCATCAATGCCCTGGCGAATGGAGGGTTCGAGTTGGGTGCGGGCACAGCGGCCGATAACTGGACGGCCACTGGCGGCATCCACTCCCGCACAAACGCCGATTCGCACGCGGGCACCTTCAGCCATCGCGCCTCCATCTCAAATGTTGGGAGCACTCCCGGATCTGGGCTTCTGGTCCAGCGGCTCGCCTTGCAGGGCGGGTCTGTGGCTGGCGGAAAAGCGCACACCTTTTCTTTCTGGGCGAAACAGATCACCGCAGGCCCTTCTTATGTGCAGTACTACCAGGTGCAATGGCAGAGCGCCGCGGGCGCGGTCATCGGCTCAACCGGCTACCAATCCTTCCTGGGCGGAAGCAGCCAGTGGTCGAAGGTTTCTTCCGCGGCGCTGACCAGTCCGCCCGAGGCTGTCGATGCCACGATCACATTCTATTTTGCGACGGGCAGCGTATCTGGCGGCCATGGGGAAGTGCTGCTGGATGACCTCGCACTCGAGTCCGCCGGCGAAACGAGTCCCTCCAGCACGACCGAGACCACCGAACCGGTCGCGGGCGAGCCGGTCGCGATCATCAGCTGGCCGACAACCGCCGGGGTCACCTACCAGCCGCGCTCGACCACCGATCTGTCTTCCGGGCAATGGACCAACCTCACCCCGGTGGTGGGGGACGGCACGACCAAATCGGTCAGCGCGCCGATCGCCGGCAGCGCGATATTCTTCCGCGTCGCATATCCGCTCCCGCAGGCTGAGGCTGACGTGACCCCGCTTTTCAGCGCCTCCACAACCCGCGAGCCCGACAGCATGGTGGAGACTTCGACCGCCCTGGTCACCCACCTCGGCGACCGGGCGCGCGACCGCCATGCCCGGGAGGATATCGTGGACGGGGTGATCTTCCGCAAATACGACCACTATCTGGCCTGGTATTGGGAGCAGCGCATCGCACAAATCGAGATTGTGGATCGCGTGGCCAAGGGCGGCACAAGCATCACGTTCAACTACACCACCCAGGCGGCCTTGAACCCGGCGGAGTTCCGCGCCTTTTTCCGGGTGGACTCGCCGCTCTCCGGCTACCACCACAACGTGCAAGCCACCCTGGTTTCGACCCGCCCGTCGATCCGATATCCCGGCGAAACCGACTACAACTACACCACCACGATCTCAACGAAGATGCCGGAAAACCGGGCCTTGCGGGCGGGGGATCGCGTCGAGATCGAGATCAGCCAGTTTCTGCTGGCCTCGACCCTGCGGCACGGCCGGGAGAACTATTACGGCACAACGTTTCTTTATGTGGCCGGCCAGGGCGTGATCCCCTGGTATGCCAAGATTCGGGAGGAAACCCTCGATCCGACGGCCAAGCAGGCCGCATCGTTTGATTCCTTCCCCCTGCCCGCCAGCTCTTGGCTGGGCGGCCTGACCACGCTCCCCTACCAGTACTCCAACGAGCCTCAGCATCGCTTCAAACAAACTGCGGGAAACATCACTCCGGTGAGCATCCATCCCTTCATGCTGGGCCGGCGCCTGCACCACACCGATTTTCGCACCGGGGAACACACGGAACCCGGCAACCCGGGCTTTGCCGAACATGCAGGCAAGGTCGGGACCAAGTTTGTTGGGCAAAGCTGCGTGAGCTGCCACACCAACAACGGCCGGGCGCTTCCTCCGGCCGTCGGGATGCCTTTGCTGCGCTCGGTCGTCAAAGTCGGAATCGACGCGGTCGGGTCTCCCCATCCCATCCTCGGCGAGGAATTACAACCCCTCGCCACTGCCGGAGCCCCAGAGGGCGGAGCCTTGCTCGCCGGATACACCACCATCGCTGGCACCTATGACGACGGAACCCCGTACAGCCTGCGCAAACCGAACTACACATTTCAGGGCATCACTCCAACCTACTATTCCGTTCGTATCGCACCGGCGCTGGTCGGTCTGGGGCTTTTGGAAGCCGTGGAAGAGAGCACGATCCAGGCGCTGGCTGACCCGGATGATGTCAACGGGGACGGGATCTCGGGCCGCGCGTCTATCGTGGCCGATCCGGAAAATGATGGCGTGCACCGCCTCGGCCGGTTCACCTACAAAGGCGCGCAGTCCCGGGTCATCCATCAAATCGCCTACGCGCTGAACCGGGACATGGGGGTGACCACGTCGGTGTTCCCGGTTCTCGACGGCGAAACCGCTGCAGGATTGCCCGAAATCAGCGACGCCGAACTGGATCAGATGAACCGCTACGTGAGCGTCCTCGGAGTGGGGGCACGCCGCGACTTGACCGACGCGCAAGCCGTCCGGGGAGAAGAGCTTTTCCACAGCGCCTCGTGCACCAGCTGCCACGCGCCGTCCCTCCCGACCGGCCCCCACCATCCCATGGCCGAGCTGCGCAGCCAGGCCATCCGGCCCTTCACGGACCTTCTCTTGCACGACATGGGACCCGGGCTGGCCGACCCCATGGGCGAAGACGGCGCGACCGGCGCGGAATGGCGCACGGCCCCGCTCTGGAATATCGGGCTCACGGCGGGCGTCAGCGGAGGCGAGGCCTACCTGCACGACGGGCGCGCGCGCACGATCGAGGAAGCCATCCTCTGGCACGGCGGAGAGGCAGAATTCGCCAAGGAGGCCTTCCGCTCCATGCCCGCCAGCGACCGCGCGGCAATCGTAAAATTCCTCCACTCGCTCTAAAGAAAAAATTTCTTTCGAATCCGAAGCTGATGCCTCTCCGGCCAACGTGCCAGCGAAGTCCGCCGAGCGGATTGAATAACACACACAATCGCTTGGCAGCCTGCCCTATGCTCGCCCGCCTTGTCGAAGCGGCTTGAACGCGCTACTAACGGGGGGCTCTTCCGGATCATGAACTGGCCAACATCCATTTCTCGCGCGCTCCTTCTGGCCGTCGCGCTGGGGCTCCCGTCGGGCTGCCAGAGCCTGCCGCCCGCGCAGAAGCGTGAGATCCGGGCATCGCTGAAGGGCTACCGGGCGGCGCTCAACGGGCGGTCGTTTGACCGGCTTGCGCCGCTGCTGGCGGAGGGGGTCCGGGTGGACGGGATGCCCAGCGACCTGTCGATGGCCGGGCTCCGGGCGGGAATGCATTGGCCGCCCTCACAGATCACCAGCCTGCAAATCCTGAAGCTTGCCGGAATGCCCGAAGCTCCTGTGGCCCGGATCGCGCTCTACGTGCGGGGCGGAGCGGTCCTGCTCCGCGTAGGCTTCGATCAGGACGGGAAAATTTCCTCGATCGATGACGATCCGCTTTGGAAGCCTCGCGGGGCCGTCCTTCGCGCCCCGTTCACCTCCCCGTTTGTCGCGAGCAAGGGGCTGCCATTTGTCCGGGGGTCCGTCAACGGCCGCAGCGGGTTCCTCCTTGTCGATACCGGAAGCTCCGACCTCCTCCTCAACACAAAATATTTTGCCGCAGAAACAAACCGTGGGATGCCGGGAATCGTCTCCACCGTCCACGGGATCTCGCCGAACTCCGGGCGCGCGGCGGTCCGGGACCTGCGGTGGGGGAACCTCGCGGCCCGGGGGATCTCCGGCCAGCTGCACGATTTCCAGCAGATGGAGTCGCCTGCGATTTCGCCGCTCCTGGGAGCCATCGGGTTTGAGCAGCTCCGGAACTCGGCCATCATGTTTGACTGGAAGGAGGGCTCGATCTCGCTCGCCCCAAAAAGCCAGCGCCGCTCGCCGGCCGCCAGCATCCGCTTCGACTACTACCTGCACGCCCCCGTCCTGCCGGCGCGGATCGGCGGAAAATTCCACCGCATGGTTTTTGACAGCGGCGCGGCCGTCAACACGCTGCCGGCCCTCGATGGCGTCGAGCACAATTTCCGTCCATGGAATGTGCTGGCCAAGATGAGCGACGGCGGTCGGACGTCAGAGGCGGCGTTTCCGATGGGGACGGTGAATGCGGTCGGGATCGGCGGGATCACCTACCGCGAGATGCCGTTTGCGATCCATGACATCCCCTTTCTTGGTGGACACGGGATTCTCGGCAGCCCGCTCCTGCAAGCCGGCCGCCTCGAGATCGACTACCCGGGCCGGACGATTTCGCTCTGGTAGGATTGCCTTTGCGCGGCGGCCCGGATGCGGGTAGTTTTCGCGAATGAATTGGAAAATCTGGATCGGGACGTTCCTGGCGCTTGCCCCGGCGGGGATGGCTTGGGGACAGGCCGGGCTGACCGGCGTCGAGCCCGGGCTCGAGAATGCGGTCCGCTGGAAGTGGCGGGTGCTCCCGTCCCCGGCTGGATCGTGGGGTTTGGAGCTCCCTGAGGTGGCGCCAGTAATCGGTCCGACACCCTCCCAGCCCGTCGAGGCCCAGGCCGTGGCCGGCGACACCTATGAGGTGAAGCGTGGCGATGCCCTGATCCTGATAGCCAAAAAGACCGGTCGCACGGTCGCCCAGCTCAAAGCCGCCAACGGGCTCAAGGATAACATGATCCGGATCGGGGACGTGCTGCGGATCCCGACGCTTGAGGAATGCCTGGCCCTCGGCCTGCCGCCGGAGCCGGCCGCCGCCGCAAAAAAGCCGGCACCCGGCAGCCCCGACCCCGAAGTGGATCGCGAGACGCTCCTCTTACAAGTCTTTCTGGACCGCAAAAACTTTTCTGCCGGACCGATTGACGGCAAGAGCTCGCCTGCCTTTCAGAAGCTGGTCTATCTCACCCAGGCGCAGAGCGGAGGGGCCTCCCTCGTCGAGGAAGCCACCGCAGCGGTCGGCGACATCACGATCCGCTACACGCTGAAGCCGGAGGACTTCCGGTTTATTGCCCCCCCGAAAGCCGAGCGGCCGGTCAAGGACGAGCCGAAGGCCGAGCTGAAAGCCAAATCGAAAAAGTCCCCGGCCGAGCCTCCGAAGGCTGCGCCTCCGGTTTACGAGGAGATGGTATCCGCCCCGATGCTGGCCTACCGAACCCCTTGGGAGTTTGTGGCCGAGCGCTTTCACTGCTCCGAGGGCCTGCTCAAGACCCTCAACCCCGGGGTCCAGCCGCAGCCGCTCGCCGGCGTGGAATTTGTCGTCCCCAACGTTCTTCCGTTTGAGATCGAAAACCTGCCTGCCCAATCGCCGCAGCCCGCGTCGGATCCGGCGCAGGTCGTCACCGCCGCAATCGTCGATCTCTCGCGACTCGAAATTTATTCGAATGACCAGCTCGTCGCGATGCTCCCTGTCGCCGCCGCGCGCCCCGGACTGCGCGGCCGCGGGACCTGGAAGATCATGGATGCGATTTCCCGGCCGTGCCTCGCGACGCTTCGCGAGCCCCGCGACCCACCCAAACAGGCCGACACGTTTTTTACCGGGGAGACCGAAAAGCCGAAGGAGGAGGTGCTGCCTGCGGAGGAATTTCTGCCGGCCGGCCCGAACAATCCGGCCGGCATCCTTTGGATCCAGCTCACCAAAGCCGACAGCCCGGAGCCCCTCCCCTACGGCCTCCACGGGACGGGCATCCCCGGAAAAATCTCGTCCCATGCAAGCCTCGGCGGGTTCCGCATGCCAAACTGGGACATCGCCCGCGCCGCCCGGATGCTTCCGCTCGGCACCGCCCTGCACTGGAGGCAGGGCGCCGCGCCCGGAGCCGCCCCGGCCATGCCGCCCTCCCCGTGAGGGGCGCATCTCCGAAATTTGAACGTCTGTCAGGCGGAGGGATTCCGGGTTCGGAGTTCCGCCTTCAGGCGGTTGGCGAATGAGGTGGCTGCCAAAAAGGCACCGCCTGAAGGCGGAACTCCAAACAAGATTCCTTAAGGGAAACTCGATTTTTGCAACTTTCGGAGATGCCGCCCCATGGCGAATCCCGGGTTCCCGGCTGGACAGGACGCCCCGCATTTTCCATAATTTTCTACAGATGAAATCCCTGCAAGGCACATGGGCGATCGGGTGGAACACGTTCACCGAACTCGTCAGAATGAAGGTGTTCTACTTCCTCCTCATCTTCGCCCTCCTCATCATCGGGAACTCCGCGTTCGTCGCAAAATTCTCTTTTCAGGAACAATTCCAGATGCTCAAGGACATCTCGCTCGGCGCGATGTCGGTTTTCACCTCGATGCTCGCGATCCTCGCCACCGCAAACTTTTTGCCGAAGGACATGGAGGACCGCACGATCTACACGATCCTTGCGAAGCCGGTGCCCCGGATCTCGTACCTTTTGGGCAAGCTCACCGGGATCCTCCTCCTGCTGGCGCTCTCGATCGGGCTGATGACCGCGATGTTTCTTTCCGTGCTCTGGTTCGGCGAGCAGGGCGTGCTGGCGGAGACCCGCGCGCAGCTCGCCGGGGCCCCGGCTGAGGAGCTCGCCCTCGCGATCCGAGAGGTCACGGAGGGAACGTTCAACGCCAACCTTGCCCCCGGGATCGCGATCATCTTTATCAAAGCCGCCCTGCTCGCCTCGCTGACGCTTTTCCTCTCGACGTTCGCATCGTCCGGGCTCTTCGCGATCCTCATGTCGGTCGCGATCTACTTCATCGGCCACCTTCAGTCGACCGCGCGGGAATTCTGGATGGCCGGGATCGACGTCGCTTGGTGGTCGCGCGTGATGGCGGCCATCGTCGCCCTCATCTTCCCCGACCTTCAGGCGTTCAATTTTGTGGACGACGTCATCGCGGGCGTCCAGGTCCCGCTGAGCCTGTTTTTGCAGACCGCCGCGCTCGGCGGGCTCTACGTGGGCGTCTACTTCCTGCTGGCCGCGCTGGTTTTCGCCGGCCGCGAGCTATGATCTTGCGCCGCTCGCTGGCCGTCCTTCTTCTGGCGGGTTTTGGCGCCGCCATCCTCCCGTTTCAGGCGCGCCTGGCCGCCGAGGCGAAGGCGGCCAATTTCCGGTCTACCGTGCTGAACCTCGACCTGCGTGAGCGGATCGGGCAGATGGGGTTTCTTGCGGCGCTGAGCGGGTTCCGCTCGCCCCTGGCGGCGTTCCTCTGGATCGAGGCCCACTCGGCTTGGGAGAACACCGAGTGGGGGCGGATGGCCGGGCTTTTTGATACGGTCACGACCCTCCAGCCCCGCTCCCTGCTTTACTGGGATATGGCCTCGTGGCACATGGCGTGGAACGCGAGCGTCGCCGCGATGCAGGATGAGAAGCAGCCCAGCGAGGCGCTCAGGATCCGCGCCCAACGCCAGTACTTTGAGCTGGGGCGCGACCTCCTGGAGCGCGGAATCCGGAACAACCCGGACCGCTACCAGCTCTACCTCCAGCTGGGCGTCCTGTTGCGCGACAAGATCGAGGACCCCTGCGCGGCGGCGGACGCGTTCCTCCGCGCCTCGGAATTTCCCGATGCCCCGCCGTACGCGAAACGGTTTGCCGGGTACATGCTCGCCAAATGCGCAGGAAGGGAGCGCGAGGCATATGACCTTCTGCGGGCGCTCTACCTCGCCGGCGAGCAGAACCGGTTGCCCACGCTCACCCATCTTGTCGGGGAATTGGAAAAGAGTCTGGATATCCCCGCAACGGAAAGGGTAGAAAGTGTGCAACACCTCGACTCCCGGCCGACTGACTCTCCATGAAATTTGCCATCTTCGGCGATATCCACGCCAACCTGCACGCCCTGGAAGCCGTCCTGGCCGACGCCCGCGAGCAGGCCTGCACCCATTTTGTCTGCATGGGCGACGTGGTCGGCTACAACGCATTTCCTCACGAATGCTTGGAAATCGTCCGCGCCCTTGAGTGTCCGGTCGTCAAAGGAAACCATGACGAGCAGGCCTCGATGTTCGGGTTTCAGGAAGGGTTCAACCCGCTGGCTGAAGAGGCGATGAACTGGACGCGCGAGCACCTCACAGAAGCGGACAAGGAATGGCTGCGCGCGCTCCGCCTCCAGCGCCAGGTTCGCGACTTCACGATCGTTCATGCCACGCTCGATACCCCGCACAAGTGGGGCTACGTCTTCAACCAGCTCGACGCCGCCGCCAGCTTCAGCTACCAGCACACCTCGCTCTGCTTCATCGGCCACACCCACGCCCCGAAAGCGTACATCCGCGATGGAAGCGTCCGCACAATCCCGATGGACGAGCCGCTCCAGCTCCAGGCCGGAAAAAAGTATCTGGTAAACGTCGGGAGCGTCGGGCAGCCGCGCGACGGCGACTGGCGGGCGGCATATTGTGCCTTCGACACAGCAGCGAACCTCCTCACGCTCCGCAGGCTCCAGTACGATTTGGCCGCCGCGCAAAAATCCGTGATCGACGCCGGCCTGCCCGCGCGCCTCTCCGAGCGGCTGGCGGTCGGCCGATAGGATTTTTTCAGATCCGCGCGAGGGCGGCGACCGTGCGGAGCGTCGCTCCCCGGTGGACCTCCAGGCAGGCGGCTGCGTTCGCCGCCATGCGCGCGCGGAGGCCGGCGTCGCTGAGAAGCCTGTCCACGGCGAGCCGGAGGGATCCTGCATCCGCCGCCTCAAGCGCCCCCTCGTGGCGGAGGAACTGCCCAGCAAGGGTCGCAAAATTCTGCATGTTCGGTCCCATGACGACCGGCACGCCGGCGGCGACGGGCTCGGCAGGATTCTGGCCGCCGCGCGCGGTCAGGCTCTTGCCGATAAAGACGACGGTCGCGCAGGCGTACCAGTCGCGCAGCTCGCCGGTCGTATCGACGACGAGCACGTCCGGACGTCCGCCGCCGCCCGGTTGGGTGCGCCGCGCAACCCGCAGGCCAAGCTTTTCCAGTTGGGCGGTCACGCCCGCCGATCGCTCGAAGTGGCGCGGCACGAGGATCAAGAAGAGATCGGGATGGGATTTGCGAAGCTCGGAAAATACGCCGCCCAGGATCGCCTCCTCCCCTTCAAACGTGCTTCCGCCGAGCAGAATCGGGGCATCGTCGCCGACCCCGAGCGCGCGCAGGGCCGGGCGGAAATCCCGCGGCGGCCGGGGAGTCCCCTCATCAAACTTGATGCTCCCGGTGACCTCGAGCCGGCTCCGATCGACGCCGAGCGACTCCCACCGCGCCACGTCGTCCGGCTCCTGAAGGCAGAGCAGGTTGAGCTGATTGAAGACTGGGGCCGTGATCCAGCGCGCCATGCGAAACCGGCGCTCCGAGCGCTGGGAGAGCCTCGCGTTGACGAGCGCGGCCCGGGCGCCCGACGCCCGCGCCTCGCACACGATGTTCGGCCAGACCTCGGCCTCGACCAGGATCAGCACGTCGGGCCGGATCGTCCGGACCGCGCGGCGGGCGGAAAGCAAAAAGTCGAGCGGGTTGTAGATCGGCTCGAGCGCGGGCGACTTCGCGCGCGCGGCGAGCTTGAACCCGGTCGAGGTCGTTGTCGAGAGGACGAACGCACGCTCCGGCTCCGCCTCGCGCAGGGCCTGGATCAGCTTCAGCGCAATCATCACTTCCCCCACGCTCACCGCATGGACCCACGTCCGGCCACCGCCGCCGATCCGCTCGAGCACGCGCGGGGAATAAATCCCGAACCTCTGCCAAAATTTGTGCCGGTACTTCCCGCGCCTCAGCATCCGGATCAAAAACCCCGGAAGCAGAAGAACCAGGACGACCGGGAACGCCAAATTGTAGACCAGGCGGATGAGGGCGATCATTCCTTAAAAAAATAGAGGACCTCGCTGCCTCCGTAGGATTTCGTCCGTCCGGCCGCGAGCGGCGATGCGAGCGGCTTTCCGCCGCCCTGCCGCTCGAGAACAAGGATCCCGCCGGGGGCCAGCGCGGCCGCCAGCTTTCCGGAGGTTGCCAGCACCGCCGCATGGTCCGGGTCCCCGGGTTTCTTGGCGTAGGGAGGGTCGGCAAAAATGACGTCGAACGCATCCTCCCCGGCATAGAGGTCGAGGAACCGGAATGCATCCATCGCCTGCACGCTGGCCTCGGCCCCGGCGCGGCGGAGGTTTTCGCGCACGCAGCGGATGCACCGCTCGTTCGTATCGACAAACGTTGCGCTCGCCGCCCCCCGGCTCAGCGCCTCGATCCCCATCGCTCCCGATCCCGCAAAAAGGTCGAGCACCCGGGCACCGGGCACCCGGTCGCCCAGGCTCGAAAAGATCGCGCCTTTGACGCGGTCCATGGTAGGTCGGACCCCCTCAGGCGGCGCCTGGAGCGGGCGGCCGCCGGCTTCTCCGGCGATGATCCGCATTAGTCCGACTCCCCCGGTGCCGCCGGCTTTTTGGTCTGCGGGACCGGCGCTCGAAGAAGGTTCCTGATCAGCCCGCCCACGTCCTGGCCGATCCGGAATCCGGTGAGCCGGTCGAGCAGGTCGGTTCGCGGCCGGCTCAGCGAGCCGCCCACGGTGAACGGGATCTGTCGGTATCCGGCCCGCGTGGAATCCTGAAACTTGTCGCTGAGGAGGCCGCGCAGGTCGTTACGCAGCTTTTCATTCAAATGCAGGTTCGCGCGCAGCTTCATCTTCCCGTCAAACTGAACCGGCCCGGAGGCGTCCACAAACAGGTTTTCAGATTCCAGAAGGAGGCTCTCGACACGCACCTCTTCTTCGCGGACCGAGAACCCGGCCTCGGCGGCCCGGAGCTCGAGCATCTGCAGCTCCCGGATGTTCATGAGCTCACCGATCTGCCGGATGAAATCGACGGGCTGGAACCGGGCCTCTTTGAGGGCGAAGTTGGCTCCGCCGAGGAACGTGGCCGGATTGCCGGGCGCCCCCTCCAGATGGCCTTTGGCAAAGAGGCTTCCCTTCACCCCGTCGGCAGAAATCCCGGCGTCCCGGACCAGGCTTTTTAGAAGAACCCCGTCCGCAGAAAGATCGGCGGAAAACTGGCGCCTGGGATCCAGGAGAAATGCCCCGGCCAGCTGCCCCCCCGACCATTCCCCGGTCAGGTCGGGAATCGTGAGCACCCCGTCCTTCCACGTGAAGGTTCCGGCAATTTTTCTGGGATGGGCGAGCCGGCCGACCGCGGCCTCGGCGATGGAAAACCGTCCGCGCAGCCCTTCTCCCGGGACAAGTTCGGTGAAGACGTCGCAGCCCTCCAGCTGGACGACAAGCCCCCCCTTGGAATCGTAGAAGCGGGCCTGGCCGTCTCGGACAGAGACCAGGCGAACCTCAACCTTCGCCTTCGGGGCGGCTGGCTCGGGCTGGATCGGGATCGCGATTTCCACGCCGCCCTCCACCGGTTGGACCTCTGCGGGGGTGGCCGATGGCGGAGGCGCGGCGGGGGCGGCGATGCCTGCTGGCGGGCCCCTCCGATCCGGCGGGCTCATCACGATCACGGCCGGATGATTCACGATGACCTCCTTGATCACCAGCTTCCCCCGGAGGAGCTGGAGCAGCGCAAAACGAAAATTGAGCGAGGCGGCCTCGAACGCGGGCGGCAGCGGGGACCCCTCCACCCGCGCCGTCGAGATCCCGCTCATGAAAAACCCGGACCACGGAGTGTAGTGGGTGCTTTGGATCGCGATCGGGCGGCCGGCGGCCGAAGAGGCGGCCTCCCGGATGCGCAGCTGAACGGTTTTTGACTGGAGGTAAATGTTCAGGCCCAAAATAGCCAGCAGGTAGCCCAGAACGAGAATCCCCGCTCCGAGCAGAATAGGCTTGGCAAAGTTGCGCACGTGGGGAAGCTACCGGACTCTCAACGAATGTGAAGAAAGTTCTCGTCATCCTCAACCCGGCCGCGCGGGGCGACCGCGGCCGCTCGCTGCTGGAAAAAATCCAGGCGCTCTCGCTGCGGGCGGTCGTGCGCATGACGTCGGCGTCCGGCGAGGCGGGCGCCATCGCGCGGGAGGGCTGGGACGAGGGGTTCCGCACCATCGTTGCCGCAGGGGGTGACGGCACGGTCAACGAGGTGGCCAACGGCATCGCCGGAACGGACGCCCGCTTCGGCATCCTCCCGATCGGGACGATGAACGTGTTCTCTACCGAGCTCGGAATCCCGCAGAACAACCTGAAGGCCGCGTGGGATGTGATCGCCGCCGGCCATGTCCGCGCGCTCGACCTCCCGCAGGCAAATCAGCTCCACTTCGTCCAGCTCGCCGGGATCGGCCTCGACGCCGAGGTCGTGCGCCAAACCACCCCCGAGTCAAAAAAGTCGCTGGGTCCGATGAGCTACCTCCTCACGCTCGCCCAGGTGGCCGCCGTGAAACCTCCCGCGATCATCGTCGAACCGGACGACTCTCACCCGCGCGAGGGCAGCTTTGTTCTGGTTGGCAACGGGCGCCTCTACGGGGGGCCGTTCGTGCTCTTTAAGGACGCGCGCCTGGACGATGGACTGCTCGACATCCTGGTCTTCAAAAACCAGAGCCACTGGGATGTCGTCCGGTATTTCCAGGCCATCGCATTTGGCAACCACGCCGAGCTGCCCGACGTCGAATATTTCCAGACGCGAGGGCTGGTGGCCAGGAGCACGAGCTCCGTGCCGGTGGAGCTCGACGGCGAGCTGGCGGACGCTCTCCCGTGCCGGTTCGGGTTCTCACCCCACAAGCTTCAGGTTCTGGTGAACTGAGCTATACCTCCCGGACAAGAAATTTTTGCAGCCGGGCCGAGACGTCCTCCCGGAACCGGTCGACTGCGGCGAGCGTGAAGGCGGCCGGATCGAGCGAGTCGTCGAGCACGAGTGGAGTGAGATCCATCGCGAGGCTAACCTGGGTTGCCGCGTCGGTGGCATGCGAGTTCAGCAGCGTGGCATTCGCCGCCCGCCTCCCGGCGATCGCCAGGTCGTACCGCTTGCCTCCGGCAATTTGGGAATCGAAGATTCCGTTCAGTGCGGCCGCGAGGTGGTCGTGGCCGCTCACGTCCAAAGCGACCTTCTCGCCGTCGCAAACCCAGTCGAGGTCGCGCCATCCCTCGCAGCCGAGGAGCTGGCCGGGGCGGTCGGCGGGATCCAGCCGGCGGATCGCCTTGAGCACGGCCGCCGCGACCCCGATGTGGGAGTCGTGCTTGTCCGCAAGATTGTGGGTGTAAACAACGTGCGGGCGGGACGCCCGGAGGATCGCCTCCAGATCATCGGCCAGCACCTCCCGCTGCGCAAGCAGCTCCCGGCTCGGGTAGGCGAGCTGGGCGATTGCGGCATAGCGTCCGACAAGCGCCGCCGCGCGCTGCTCGCCCGTGCGGATCGCGCGCATCTCGTCGTCGCTGCACGCCTCGTAGCGGCCGCTGCGCGAGCTCCCCGCCCCGTCGGTGCATGTCACCCCGCCAAACCAGGTTTTTTCCTCATGGTGAAAACACGAGACGATCCCGTGGAACGCCATAAATTCCAGGTCATCGTGGTGCGCGCCGATCCCGAGGTGGGTCACTCGCTTCCAGGCCTCCCCAGCGGGCTGGCCATCGGGCACATGGACCTCGGCGAGCGGGTTGTGAAACTTCATTAACGCAATCTTGCGAAACCTCGCGGGCACATGCAAGAGCTGATCCGCCGGAGGGGCTCCCCTCCGGCGGATGGCTTCCCGGTTTATCCCACGCTGATCTTGCGGGGCTTGCTGGCCTCCGCCTTTTGGAGGCGGATCGTGAGCAGCCCCTGCTCAATCGAGGCGTTGATCTTTTCTGGATCGATGCTGGGATCCAGGTCAAAGACCCGGCGGTAGCCGCGTCCGGTCGACTCGGTGTAGACTGGCGTGCCCGGCAATGGCTTCTCGGCGCGGTGACCGATGGCCGTTAGCTTCCCGTCGTCAAACGTGATCTCAACGCCGGATTTGGCGATGCCGGGCATCTCGACCTCCAGCGTGTACCCGTCGTCATCGTGACGCAGGTTGACGGCCGGTGTGGTGTATTCTACCCGCGCTGTCGGGCGGGTGGTTTCGCAGACTTGTGACATGGTGATCTCCTTTCTTTTTAGCTGATGGTGATTTTGCGAGGTTTGGCCTCCTCCGCCTTCTGGAGGACGATCGTCAGGATGCCGTCTTCGTAGCTCGCCTGAACGCCGTCCGACTTGACCGGGGCGGGCAGGGCAACGGTTCTGCTGAAGGTCCCGGAGAAGCGCTCGTTCCGGAAGCCCTCCCGGCTGCCGGCCTCCCGCTTCCCCGAAACCGTCAGCGCGCCGTCCTCCAGCGCGATTTCGAAGTCCTCCTTTTTCATGCCGGCCAGCTCGACCTTCACGGTCACGTGCTCGACATCCTGATAAATATCCAGAGTTGGAGACCAGGCTCCCGGACTGCCTGGACTGGCCGCCAAACGATAAGCGGAATCCAGCAACTCCCGCAGCGGAGAGAGGCGATCCAATGGCGTCCAAGCCGCCAACCCGGGTGTTCTATAGCGAATGATGTTCATGTTGATACCCAAGTCATGGCGACTGGGGGCCGTCAGGTCGCGCGCCAGAGTATGGTGCCAACGCCAATAGCAGCGGTGAGGCCGAGGATCGAAAGGGTCAGGCGGCGGAGGGTGGGGGCACCGAGAGAGGCGGCGAGAGCGGCCTTGAGGAGGGAGTTGGCGACGGCGGCCAGGACGATTCCCTGGGCGGCCAGGACGGGTGAGATTTGGTTTTCGGAAAAAAGGTTCGAAAGGGAGAGGGCGATGGCGTCGAGGTCGGTGAGTCCGGAGAGGAAGCTGGCGACGAGGAGTCCGGCCCCGCCGAACTGGGTGACGGCGAGTTTGACGAGGAAGACGACCGCGGCATAAAGAGCGCCGAATTGCAGGGCGACTTTCAGGTTCAGCGGGTTTTTGTAGTTGCCGACGGCGTTCGACGACATGCCGCCCGACCAGAATCGCCAGGCCGCAAAGGCGAAGCCCGGAATGCTCATGAGCGCGAAGTCAGGGAGAATGCTCAGGGCCAGGGGCGGGCTGATGGCGAGAACGAGGAGTTCGACGCGCCAGAGCATGATCGTGCACGCGATGAGCACCGCCAACGTGCAGTCGCGGGCGAGGGCGGGTTGGTCGCGGCTGAGCCGGCTCATGCTCAGCGTGGTCGCTGTGCTGGAGGCGAGGCCGCCGGCGATCCCGGTGAGGGCAATTCCCCGCGAGGCTCCCAGGATCCTGACGGCAATATACCCGGCGAAGCCGAGGCCCGAGACGATGACGACCATCAGCCAGATCGACCGCGGGTTGAACGCCCCCATCGGCCCAAGATCGCGGTCCGGGACCAGGGGAAGGACGGCGCCCGTGACGGCGAGGAACTGGAGGGCCATCCGGGCATCCTGCGCCGTGAAGTTGCGGGAGAGCGCGTGCAGGGACGGCTTGGCCGCCAGGAGGAGGAGCGTGCCCACGGTGACGACGAGCGCAACGCGGGCTTCGCCGGCTACGACAAGCCCGCCGAGCATGTAGGTGAGCAGTCCGGTCGCCGCCGTCGTGAGCCCTGCGCCAGGATTCGTGCGGCTCCCATGATACAGGAAGATCCCCAGCCAGCAGATCATGGCAAAAACCCCGGCGACAAAAACATGCGGCTGCCCGTGGGATGACAGGAATGCGGCGACCGCTCCGAGCAGGGCCCAGAACGTAAAGGTGCGCACCCCGGCAGCAACCCGCTTTTTAGGCTGTTCGAGCTGGCGCTCCCACTGGCGCTCCAGTCCGATCAGGGCTCCCAGGGATCCGCTGACAACCAGGCTGATCAACAAGCTGTTCATGGGCCTAGAAAAGTATGCACCACGGAGCGGCGGAATGCAACGACTCGCCCTGCGCCCCAGCAACGACGAGGAATAAGCGGGTTAGAAAACAGGTGGGGCGCAGGAATGTGAGAAGAAGCGGAGGCCCTTGGAAAAAGTGGAAGAGAAGACCGGCCGGCGAAGCGGTGACTTTTTTCCAGATGCTGCGAAGGGAAGCGCCTGGGAGCGACCGGTGCGGGCGAGGATCCGCCCCAGTTCTACGACCTTCCTGTCCGGCGGTGGCGAGCCGTGGCGTGGGTCGCAATCTGGGCCAGAGCCGGCCGGGAGATGTGGGCCATTTCGGATTTGATGCGCTTGTGTTTTTCGATCCATTTCTGGACCTCCGGGAGCATCTCGGCGGGAACATAAACCGAGCGGGTTTTACCTCCCTCTTTAAAAGTCAGGTGCCCTTGGTCGTTCTGGCAATGGCAGCCTTTGCGGCCACACATTCGGTAGAAGGCCACCAAGGACGTGGCGACCAGGTCAATTTCGAGAGGCTTACCATCGGCACGCCCTCGTTTTTGTTCATGGACTCGATCTTGAAAAACATTCCATTCTTCGAGTCCCTGAAACCGTGGTTCATCACCTCGCATATGGCGACATGGGTGCATGTCTTCGAATGCCGGATCCCCTGGAAAAGAATGGCTGAGGACTACGCCTGGTTGTTTGCGCTCAATGCCACGCTTGTCGTCCTGGCCCACGCGGTTTTCTCGCAGAGGGATTTCAAATCGTAGGGTCGATCAGGACCAAGGGGTCAATATACCCAATTGACGGGATATCGATCCGTAAAAAATCCAGGCATGGTTATCATTGGATCTTTTTAACTTTGAGCCTGACTGACCATGAAATTTTTGACCGCCAGCCACGAAAACAGACTTCCAGTATCGGTTGTGTCCATTTTGGCAGGGAGGATTGATTAGGTGCAGGGCATTGATCCAAAGGTTCCAGCCTCTCGTCACGATGCGGGAGAGACAGAGCTTTTAAACCGCGCCACCGCGTTGGATGCCGCCGCCGAAGGTATTGCCATGACGGGCAGCAAGGGCTTGTATACTTACATCAACCCGTCGCACCTCTCGCTCTTTGGTTACAGAGATTCGGAAGAGGTTCTCGGAAAAAGTTGGCACATCTTTTACACGGAGGAAGAGATCCAGTTGATCGAAAGGAGTGTTTTTCCTGAGCTTCTGGAAAAGAAAAAATGGCACGGTCGGGTCCGCGGCCACCGTAAGGATAAAAGCCATTTCATCCAGGAACTTTCGCTGAACCTCCTGCCGGACGGAGGGATTGCCTGTATCTGCAGCGATGCGACGGAACGCATCGAGGCCCTCGAGCAGCGCGAACGGCTTTTCGCGGTCTCCAAATCCCTTCTGGTCATCTGCGATTTTGAAGGGCGCATCAAGCAGTTCAATCCCGCCTGGATAGATCTTCTCGGCTGCACCCGCGAGGAATTTCAGAACCGCTCGATTCTCTCCCACGTTTACGAGGAGGACCTGGCTGACACGCGTGATAAAATGGCGGACCTTCAGCGCGGGATTCCTGTCGTCAATTTTACGAACAGGCTCCTCACTGCGGACAGCCGGCTTCTGACGCTCGACTGGTGCGCGAACTCCTCGATCGAGCAGGGGCTTATTTTCGCCTCCGCCCACAACATCACGAAGCGGCGAGTCGTCGAGCAGTCGCTCAAAGAGAGTGAGGACAACTTCCACACATTTTTTGAAACTCTCGATGATATGATCTTCGTCGCGAATCCCGATGGGGGAATCGTGTTCGCCAACCGCGCCGTATCGCAAAAACTGGGCTACTCCCCGGAGGAGCTGCGGACGATGCACCTGATCGATTTGCATCCCGCAGGATTGAGGACGAAGGCGGAGGAGATTGTGGCAGCCATGTTCCGCAAGGAGCGCGATACCTGCCCCCTGCCGCTGAGATCAAAGTCCGGAAAACACCTCCCGGTGGAGACGCGGATCTGGCCGGGGAAATGGGATCAGAAGGATTGCCTTTTCGGCCTTTCAAAAGACATGACGATGCTCATGCAGGCAGATGAGGCCAGGGAGGAACTGCTCGGGCGGTTCCTGAAAATCGCTAGGCTACTGCCGGGATTGGTCTGTCAATTCCGGTTGCGCCCGGACGGCAGCTCCTGTTTCCCTTTTGCCAGCGACGCGATTCATGAGATCTACCGGGTTAGCCCGGAAGAGGTCCGTGAAGAAGCTGCAAAAGTTTTCGCGAACATCCACACGGACGACCTTGCCGGCTTCTTCTCCTCCATCGAGAAATCGGCGAGGGACCTCACCTCCTGGCAGCACGAATACCGGGTTAAGTTTTCCGATGGAACCGTCCGCGCGCTTTTTGGCAGCGCGGTGCCGGAGAGGGAACCGGACGGCTCCGTGCTTTGGCACGGCTTCATTACGGACATCACTGAGCGCAAGGAAGCGGCGGATTCTTTGAAAGAACTCGTTGACCGTCTGGCGATGGCCACGCAGGCGGGCGGGGTGGGCATCTGGGACTACGATGTTGTCGGGAATCATCTGGTCTGGGACGACCAGATGTTCCGCCATTACGGAATCACGCGGGACCAGTTCTGCGGCGCTTACGAAGCCTGGACCGCTGGGCTCCACCCGGAGGACCGGAAACGGGGCGAGGAGGAAATAAAAATGGCGCTGCGAGGCGAAAAGGAATTCAACACCGAATTCCGCGTGGTATGGCCGGATGGTAACATCCGCCACATGCGCGCCATGGCGCAGGTGCAGAGGGCCGCTTCCGGCGAACCCCAGCGCCTGATCGGCACGAACTGGGATATCACAGACCAGAAGCGCGCCGAGGAGGCCACTCTCCGGAATGTGGCACGCGCCGAGGAACTGACCCGGCTCAAGTCGAGATTCGTTTCGATGGCCAGCCACGAGCTTAGAACGCCCCTCGCGAATGTCATGCTCGCCAGCGAACTGCTTAAAAATTTTGGAACCCGCATGCCTGCGGACAAGTCGGAAGCCGTCTTGCAGGGCCTCGTGAGCAGCGTAACCTCCATGGCGCGAACCCTGGATGATCTGCTTCTTGCTGGAAAAATCGAGGATGGGAAGCTGGCCTGCAACCCGGCCCCATTTGACCTGCTCAGTTTTTTGAGAAGGTGCAGCATGGAGGCCGGACGCGCCGGGGAGGAGCCCTCGCGGATCGGGATCGCCTTCCAAGAAGTCGGGAGGAATGTTGTGGCCGACGAGCGGCTCCTGCACCACATCCTCAAAAATCTCCTGGAAAACGCGCTCAAATACTCGCCCGCAGACAGCAGGGTCGAGATCATCGTGGATGCCCTGCAGGACCTCCTCACGCTCTCGGTTCTCGACAGGGGGATCGGAGTTCCCGAGGCAGAGCGGAAATTTGTGTTTGATGCCTTTTTCCGTTCGTCGAATGTGGGAGGCAACCCCGGCTCCGGCCTCGGCCTTTTTATCGCACAGAAATGTGCGCAGGCTCACGGGGGACAGATCAAATACACACCTCAAGCCACGGGGTCGCTTTTTTCCATGACCATTCCTCTCATCTCGCTCTCCGAAACGGAGGGTTGAAACAATCCATAACATTGACATGCCCACCATAATTCTGATCGAAGACAACGCTCCCCTGCGGGAAAATACCAAGCTCCTCCTCTTGCTGAACGGCTACGAAGTTTCAGCTTTCGACTCCGGGCCACCGGCCCTTGAGAAGCTGCAAGAAGCGACCCCGGATCTCGTGCTCTGCGATATCATTCTTCCAGGCATGAACGGTTACGAGATCCTCGCCCGGGTCCGTGAAATGCCATCCGGATGCGAGGTTCCGTTTATTTTCCTCAGCGCCCTCGCGGAGCGGGAGCAGGTGCGCGAAGGCATGAATCTTGGAGCCGACGACTATGTGACCAAGCCCTTCACGAGCGAAAGCCTCCTGGCCGCCGTCAAATCCCGGCTGGGGCTCTTCGACAAACGCCGGGCCGCCGATGAGCTCGAGCACCAGCGCTTGCAGGCCAGGAAGCTGACGTATCTCCCGCACGAAATCCGCACTCCGCTGAGCGGCCTCATCGGCGGCATCGCGATCCTGCGTGCGGATGGTGAAAAACTCGGAAGCGACGGGGGGGCGGTTCTGGACCTCATGGAAGAGTCCGCCAACCGGCTCGAAAAAACCGTGCTGAATTACATCTTATACCTCTCATTGAGCGCCGGGCTCGACCCCTTCGAACCACCATCCCCTGTCGAAGCGGGATTGCTGGTCGCCACCATCGCGAACAAGCTGGCGCAGGAGGCCGGGCGGGAGGACGATCTCATCCTTCACACGCTCGAAACCCACACAAACTGCGGCGGTTGCCTGGATCGCGTGACGGCCGAGGTGGTTTCGAATGCCTTCAAGTTTTCCCAACCCGGCACGAAGGTCGAGGTTTCGATGGAAAAGCAACAGGGGGCTCTGACGCTGATTTGCCGGGATCACGGCTGCGGGATGAGCGAGGAGGAAATCGCCGAGATCGGGCCGTTCAAACAATTCCACCGGAAGGAACGCGAGCAGCAGGGCCTCGGCCTCGGGCTCGCGATCTGTCAGGCGCAGCCCAAATGCAAGGGCTGCCGGCTCACATTCAAACCGGCGGAGCCTTCCGGCCTCGCCGTCGAGCTGACCCTCCCGGAACGGTGATTGCCGGCCTCTGGCGATCCTGAGAAGATCCTTGCACGCATGAAACTTCGCTGCCTCGTCGTGGAAGACCAACTGATGTTTCTTGAGCTCCTCGTGGTGACGCTGAAAACAATCCCCGGCCTCGAGGTCGTCGCCACGGCCACCAGCGTGCAGGAAGGGTTGCTCGCTGTTGAAAAACACCAGCCGGATCTGGGCATCTTTGACCTGATCATTCCCGGGGGAGACGGCCTGCAGCTTGCCCAAAAGGCGAAAGAGCTGCTGCCGGGAATCGAATGCATTCTCCTGACAGCCCAGCCGGGCCAGATCCAGTGGAGCCCGGAGCTGGGGAAATGCTTTCGTGCGATCGTGGACAAGGTGCGGGCTTTCGATGTCCTGCTCCGCGAGATCGATATCATTTTGCGGGAGAAGTTCCCCTCGCTGGAAAATGAGGCCGGCAGCGATCCGGACAGCCTCCTCACCTCACGCGAGTTCGAGATTTTCCAGCTGATCGGATTGGGCCACATCAACAAGCAGATCGCGGCGGAGCTCTTCATTTCTCCGCGCACGGTGGAGTCGCACAGAAAAGCCATTTCCAGGAAGCTGAAATCCAGCGGATCGGAACTCGTCCGCAAAGCCGCGCTTCACGGCCAGCGGCCTTCCCTTCAAGCTTAAAGCTCCTGATGGGGAGCTGCGGAGTATTTCAAAAATACCGTCAACAGGGGATGGCGGGGCAAGCGTATTCCGGCCTATTCTCAAGGTTGATCCGTCATGCTGATCAACATTAGCCCATGAAGAAACTGGAAATACTATTGCAGGAAATGGTCGTCCGGAGATTCGGGGAAAATGCCTGGCTGCTTATCCTTCAGCAAAGTCTCGCAGGCTGCGCTTTTGATCAGCAAATTGAATCCTATGGAGCGCGGAGAGTCTCGGCGTTGGGCCTAATGGTATCCGGTGTGCGGGGCGATCAGATGCTTTCCTTCGGCTCCCGGCTTCTGGATGCTGCCGCAGGGCTTATGGGAACGACAGTTCCCGGTGTGCTGGAAGACCTCGGAGGGTATGACACGCGCGAAGAGTTGCAGCATACCCACTAATGGGTATGTTTCTGCTGTTAAATACCAATGACACGGCATTGATGAAAAGCAGGATTTTATCATAGATAAAAGGTCTATGAATACTTTTATGACGGACGGTGTGCCGTTCACAAAAAACGCATGTCCGGTATTTTACGCGGCTAAGAAAACACCGATGTCCTCTTCCTGGGCGTTTCAGGTGACCCGGCGATGGGAGACGCCTCGCCGAGATGTTGCTAAAAAGAAAACAGCAACAAGCAAGGAGGTTCCATATCACTGGCTGGTCTGCACCGGCTTTATGACTTTTCTGCTCGGATTTCTGATGGCTGTCGTGATGAGCCTTTTCATTTGACTGCATTTGTTTACGAGCTTTACAGCAAGATCAGAGCCACACACGGGCGGGACGTCCGGACCCCTTGGAAAACCCGCGCGATTGCAATGTTCAGGGAGGGGGCATGCGTGGTGGGCGCATCTGATAAGTGCAATTCCCGGCCGCGAGTGCGCTTCGCGCAGATCCCGACAAACACGGCGACACAGCGCCGTTGCTACAACACCAGCGTCCTCCTCACGCATTGCGCTCGATGTCGCCGCCCTGCTGTGTCAGGGCGTGTTCGCGGCGAGGCCGCCACTCTATCTGCTTTTTCACTTAGCAGAGCTGCGCCCTGCGCAGACACATTTCTCCTGCACGATTGACGGCGCGTGACGAACGGAACACAATGCCCTCCGAGGCGCTTGATTGTTGAGGTGCGCTCCAACAGATCCATGAAACGCATCCAGAACACAGCGGCCGGATTTTTCCGGGCCGCGGGCGCTCACGGCGGGTGGTGGGCCCTGGTCGTTCTTCTGTTGGGACTGATCCTCACCGCCTTTGCTGCCCGCCAGCAAAGAGACGATGCCAACGAGGCGGCCAGACAGGCGTTCGATTTCATCTGTGCGGAGGTTCAGACCCGGGTCGAGGAGCGTCTGCGTGAGCACGAACAGATCCTGCGCAGCGGGGCGGCGTTCTTTGCGGATGTGGACGGGGTGACAAGGGAGGAATGGCACGATTTTGCCGAGCACCAGAAAATCAGCCAGAAACTTCCCGGAATCCAGGGCATCGGCTTTTCCGCGGTGGTTCCCCGCGGGCAACTGGAGCAGCACACCCGGGAGGTTCGAGCTGAGGGGTTTCCGGACTATCGGGTCTGGCCGGAGGGCGAGCGGGAGACTTATTCCTCGATTATTTTCCTCGAGCCCTTCTCCGGCCGCAACCTGCGCGCCTTCGGATACGATATGTTCTCCGAGCCCGTCCGCCGGGCGGCCATGGAACGGGCGCGGGATCAGGACGAGGTCGTGCTTTCGGGGAAGGTCAGCCTGGTGCAGGAGACGGGAAGCGATCCTCAGGCCGGAGTTTTGATGTATGCGCCGGTGTATCGCATGGGGGAACCTCATAAGACAGTGGCTGAGCGCCGGGCCGCTTTTTTCGGCTGGGTCTACAGCCCGTATCGGATGAACGATCTCATGGAGGGTATTCTGGGGCGTTGGAACTCGGCGGACCGGGGACAGATCGATCTCAGAATCTTCGATGGCGACAAGGCCTCTGCGGAGGCCCTGCTCTACAAAAGCCAGGCGGGCGTGACAAAGGAGCCGGCGGCCGCGGTCCGGCTGACCAAGGAGATTCTCCTGGATTCGGCCGGGCACCGCTGGCTTCTGAGCTTATCCCGGCACGGGGGAGTCGATTACAGCATGGTCTGGCTGGTGGTCGCCGGCGGGACAATCCTCAGCCTGCTCCTCTCGGCCCTTGTTTTCTCGCTGGCCAGCACACGGTTCGCCGCCCTGCAGATTGCCGGGCAGTTGACAGCGGAACTGACTGCGAGCAAGGATCGGCTTCAGGCCATTATCGACTCCGCCTCGGAATATGTCTGGGAGTTGGACCGGGACGGGACGTTTACCTATGTGAGCCCGCGTGCCGCCAACGTCCTCGGCCGGCCGGTTTCTCAAATCCTGGGGCTCAGGCTTTTTGATCTCCTGCCCGATGAGGAGCGGGCTGTCCTGCCCGGCTTTTTCAAGGAGCAGGCGGAAAAGAAGGTGCCGTTCGAAAACCTGCGTCACCGGGTGTTGCTTCCCGATGGATCGGTGATCCTGCAAAAAATCACTGGCCAGCCGATCCTTGGAAAGGACGGGAAGATGGAGGGATTCGTGGGGATGGCGATGGACGTCACAGAGGAGGAAAGCGCCCGCGCCCAGCAGGTTCACGACCGCGAACGGATCGAGACATTTTTCGAGGTGGCCATCGATCTTCTCTGCATCGTGGACTCGGAAGGGAAATTCGTCCGTGTCAGCCAGGCCTGGGGCGAGTTGCTGGGCCGGTCCGCCAAAAGCCTCGAGGGCACGGCTTTCATGGACTATGTCCACCCGGAGGATGTTCAGGCCACAAAAGAGGTGCAGGTGAAAATGCAAGACGGTCAACCGCTGACCGGGTTCGTCAACCGCTACCAGGGAAAATCCGGCGAATGGCGATCCATCGAGTGGCGCGCCAAGCTGATCTGCGGGAATTTGTTCGCGGCGGCGCGCGATGTGACGGAAGCCAAAGCGGCGGAGACCGCATTGGAACGGGCGCTGGCCAGCGAGCGCCAGACGACGGAAATCAAAGGCCGGCTGATCTCGATGGCCTCGCACGAGTTCCGGACGCCTCTTACTGCAATCCGGCTTGCCGCCGATCTTCTCACCACCTGCCGTGAGAAGATGGACGTCGCAGACATTGACCGATCGCTGCAAACGATCCTGGAAACGACGGACTACATGACGGGCATCGTCACCGACGTCCTGGATCTCAGTGCCATCGACCGCACGACTCAGGAGGAGGAATTGTCTGAAATCCCTCTGGAGGAATTTCTGCACCAAGCCGTCGAAGAGTATCAATTCGCAGCGCCGGAGTTAAAGCGCGTATCGTTCGAAGAGAATGGAGCAACAGCCACCTGTCGTGGAATCCCGGCCTTGCTGAAGCGCGCGGTGCGGAACCTTCTCGACAATGCCGTCAAATATTCCCCGGCCGGCACGCCTGTCATCTTGAGGCTTCAGCGGGATGAAAAGATGGCAATGATTCAGGTGGAGGACCGGGGGATGGGAATCCCCGAAGCGGACGTTCCGTCCCTGCACGAGCCCTTTTTTAGAGCGGCCAATACCACCGGAATCCCCGGAACCGGCCTCGGGCTGGCGATCGTCTTCGAGGCGATGCAACGAATGGGCGGAAAAATCGAACATGCCAACCGGGCCGGAGGAGGCACGACCTTCACGATCTCCCTCCCGCTTGCCCCCGGGCAATGATGAAAACGATCCGCCTCGAACGGCTCATCTTCCGGCACTACGTGCGGAGCGCCCTGCTCTCGATCCTGACGATTGAGATCCTGTTGCTGCTGCTGTATTTCGGGATCAACGCCTACATCGGGAGGCAGGTCGAGGCGACGCTGAAGGGCGAGGTGCAGGCCGTGATGCCCGATCTCGTCGCGCAGGCGGCCGGCGACATCAATTCCAATTTTGCGCTCATCGCCCGGCAGACCCGCTATTTTGCGTCCGCACACGAGGAGGTCTTCGCGCATCCGGAGGCGTTTGAGGTGATAGGGGAAAAGCCTGCCTTCGAAAGAGCGGCGAACGGATCGCTGCACCAGACCAACCTGAACGAGGGATCGAGCCTCTACATTTCGGCCACCGGAAAATCCGGGGCGCGGGAGATGCTCGTTGCGGAAAAAACTGCGGCCCTCAATCTGCTCTACCGCCATATGGTCGGGGATACGCCGAATGTGGTGGCGGCTTACATCAACACACCCGGCGATATGAACCGCCTCTATCCGTTTATGGAAAAGGTCTGGGAGCAATATCCGGCGGACCTGAACATGGAGGATTACAATTTTTTCTATCTGGCGGATGCCGCACACAATCCCGCGCGCCGGCCGGTATGGACCGGCGTTTATCTGGATCCCGCCGGTCAGGGTTGGATGCTCTCCTGCATCGCTCCAGTTTACGCCGGCGAGCAACTCGAAGGGGTGGTCGGGCTGGATGTGACGGTCGAGAAGATCGTGAGCGGGATTTTGAACAAAAGCCTGCCCTGGGGAGCCTCGGCATTCCTCGCCGATGACAAGGGGATGATCCTGGCGATGTCGGAGGATGTGGAAAACCTGCTGGGCCTCCGCGAGCTCAAATCGCACGTGTATTCGGAGGCCATCAGCAAGGAGCAGCTGAAGCCGGAGGAGTTCAACCTTTTCAAGATCGCCGATCCCGAACTGGTCGCCGGGTTTCAGGAACTCTATTCCGCAAAGCCCGCCCTCAAGGAGATCGCCACGCGGGCGGGCTTGATCTTTGTGGCGCAGTCCGCGATCTCCGAAACCGGCTGGCGCCTGTTTGTCGTCCTCCGGGAGGATCAGGTCTTTGAGTCGGTCAACCGCCTCGCGCGCATCTCCCGCACGATCGGTTATTTTGCCATTGGCGGCATGCTGGCGTTCTATCTCGTTTTTTTTGTGTTTCTGAGGGGGTGTGCCCGGCGGATGGCGGAGCAGATCGCCAGTCCGGTCGAGAAGCTGACGCTGGCCACCGCGGAGATTGGAACAGGGAAGGCCTGTATACCGGCCAGCGGAATCGAGGAGATCGACCAGCTGACGGCAAATTTCAATACGATGTCCTCCGAACTCGCCCAGCGATCAACGGAGCTCATCGAGGCTGGCGTGCGGTCGGAGATGAAAGACAAGGAGGCGGAACTCGCCTACACCCGCGGGCTCTACGAATCCGCAAGCGGGTATCTTCACAATGTTGGCAACGCGATCACGCGGATGGGATCGTATCTGCTCGATTTCGATGCCGTCGTGAAAAGCACGAAGCAGTATCCGGAGGTCTTCCGCAAGCTGGAGGAAGGAGGAGAGGGAGCCGGGGAGACCCTGGGGCGATTCAAAGAAGTTCTGCTCGGAAAGACAGTGCCCGCGATCAAAGACGCGACCGCTGGAATTTCCCGGATCGAAGACTCTATCAAACAAATGATCGCGCATCAGCAGGCGGGATTCCTCGCCGCCATCCGCCAGCCGGCCGAGGACTTCCCGCTCTCCGGATTGATTTCCGAAATCTGTGGCCGGCTCACCGGGGCGAACATCATCCTGGACCTGCGGATCGAGCCGGATGTGGTGATCCGCGGCTACGCCGAGCCGGTGCGGCAGGGACTGGAAAATGTGATCAAGAATGCGCGCGAAGCAACCGGAGGGAACGGGCGGATTGCGGTCACGTGCCGTCGGACTCCGGAGGGTGCCGAGGTGATCGTGGAGGACGACGGGGAAGGGATCGAGCCCGGCAACCTGGAGAAAGTCATGGCTGCCGGATTCACAACCAAGCCGAACGGGCACGGGCTCGGTCTGCATTCGTTCGCCGTTTTTCTCTCCGCATCAAACGGCCGGCTCACCGTCGAAAGCGAGGGCGCCGGGAAAGGAACCCGCCTCAAAGCGGAAATCAAAAATGCCAAATAACACCATCCTCATCGTCGATGACGACCCCGAGATCCTGACCTTTTACCGGAAGATTTTTTCGGCATCCAGCGATCCGGATTTTGATATACTTGGCTCCCCGGATGCGGCCACCGGTTCTGAGCTGCAGTGCCTCACCTTTTCAAATCCGCTCGAGATCCTGCAGGAATACGAGCGCGCCCTTCAGGCGGGCAAGAGGTGTCCGCTGTGCATCCTGGACATGAGGATGCCCATTCTCAACGGAGTGGCGACAGCCGTCCGGATGCGGGAACTCGATCCGCAGATCATCATTGTCATCTGCACGGCCTTTTCCGACGTGCCGGTCGACGAGATTCGCTCCCGGCTGCAGGACGAGGTCTTTTTTGTGCGCAAGCCGTTCGTGGTGGAAGAATTTTCGCTCCTGGTCCATTCGCTTGTCGGACAGTGGAACACGCAACAGGAACTGAAATCCACACGGGCCGATCTGGCGGCCCAGTGCGGAAAGCTGGAGCTGGTCCTCTCCGGCACGCGCGTTGGAACATGGGATTGGAATATCCCCGGCGGACAGGTTGAGTTCAACGAACGCTGGGCGGAAATGGTGGGCTATGAGCTCCGGGAAATGGAGCCGGCCGACATCGGGACATGGACCAGGCTCTGCCACCCCGACGATCTCGTCCGGTCGGGAGGATTGCTGGAAAAGGTCTTCTCCGGTGAGGTCGACTACTACGATTGCGAATGCCGGATGCTCCACAAAAACGGCAACTGGGTCTGGGTGTGGGACCGTGGAAAGGTGACCGAGTGGTCGCCGGACGGCAAGCCGCTGCGCATGCTGGGAACGCATTCCGATATCACGGAAAAACGTCAGGCGATGGAAATCAAAAGCCGTCTGATCTCCATGGCCTCGCATGAGTTCCGGACCCCGCTCGCAACGATCCGGCTCGCCGCCGACCTCCTCTGCTCGCGCCGGGGCCAGCTGGGAGAAAACGGAATTCAACGGGCCCTCGAAACGATCCTGGAAACGACGGACTACATGACGGCCATCGTCGCCGATGTCCTGGATCTCAGCTCCATCGACCGGACCGCGAAGACGGAATCCTTCGCCGAGATTTTTCTCCCGGACTTTCTGCGGCAGATCGTGGAGGAGTTTCATTCGGCCAGGCCGGGTTCGCTGACGCTCACTTTTGAATGGAACGAAATCCCGGTCGCCGGCAATGGGATTCCCGCTTTGCTGAGGCGGGCGGTGAACAACCTTCTCGATAACGCCGTGAAATACTCGGCGGACGGAGCCCCCGTTATTCTCAGGCTCTCTTGCGATGACAAGACGGCCGTCATCGAGGTGGAGGATCAGGGCATCGGAATCCCCCCGGAGGACGCGCATTGCCTGCACGAGCCATTCTACCGGGCCTCGAACTCGGTGGGCGTGCCCGGCACCGGCCTGGGCCTCGCCATTGTCTCCGAGGCAATGCTGCGCATGGGCGGAAAAATCCTCCACGCCAACCGGCCGGGCGGAGGCAGCATTTTTACAATCACCCTGCCCCTCGCAGGCTAAGGAAGATGAGGAAACCATAGCACCCAACGGTTCCAACTTTGCAATGGGCCCTACGGGACGATCTCAGACCCGATGCCTGCGTTGGTAAAGATCTCCAGCAGGAGCCCGTGCTGGACGTGGCCGCCGATGAGGTGGATCTTTTTGACGCCCTTCTTCAATGCGGAAGCGGCGGACTGAACCTTCGGGATCATGCCGCCCGCGATCACTTTTTGTTTGATGAGCGATTCCGTCTGGCCGGAGGTGAGGGACGGGATGAGCGAGCTGCGGTCATCGGGGTCGCGCATGATTCCCGGGACATCGCTGACAAAGATCAGCTTGGTCGCCTGAAGCTCGGCGGCCAGAGCGGCAGCGGCCACGTCGGCGTTGATGTTGAGCACCGTGCCCTCCTTGGTCGCCCCGATCGGGCTGATGACCGGCACGATTTCTTGCGAGAGGAAGCGGCGGATTTCAGTGGTTTTCATCCCGGCCGCCTCGCCGACAAACCCGATGTCCATCTCTCCGCCGCCCTCGACCTTCTGCGGCGGGAGCCGGCGGGCGAGGAAGACCGATTTTCCCGAGATCCCCTGCGCCCGGCCGCCGTACTCCTGAATCGTTGTGACGATCTGCGGGTTGATGTCCCCATCGAGGGTCTCCTCGACGATCTTGATGGCGGCCGCGTCGGTGACCCGAAGGCCGTTGATAAATTGCGCCTTGAGCCCGGCATCGCGCATGCGCGAGGTGATCGCCTTCCCCCCGCCGTGGACCAGGACCGGGTTGATGCCGACAGCCTCGAGGAAGACGACATCGCGGAGGAACTTCTCCACGATTTCGTCGTCCTCCATCGCGGCCCCGCCATACTTGATGACGAAAGTATGCCCGCGGAACTCCTGGATATACGGCAGGGCTTCGATCAGGCTCTCGGTGCGGGCTTCAGGTGTCAAAATCATCTATTCTCCCAGGTTGAGCCGGACATATTCCTCCGTCAAATCCGTAGTCCAAACGACATGCGATGCCTTCCCGAGCTTGAGGTCGACCGTGACCCGGAACGCCTTCTTGGCCGCGATCTGGCGGAGCTTCTTGACCGGGGTGCGGGAGACGACCCCGTCGACGGCCACCGGCAGCGCATCGTAAAAAATGTCAGTTTTTGCCTCGTTCATTTTGGCGCCGCTGTACCCGACCGCGTCGAGGATCCGGCCCCAGTTCGGATCCCCGCCGGCCCACGCGCATTTGACGAGCGTCGAGTTGGCGATCGCCTCGGCTGCGCGGCGGGCGTCCGCCTTGCTGGCGGCCCGGCGCACCTCGACCTCGACAAACCGCGAGACCCCCTCGCCATCCTCGACGATCAGGCGCGCCAGCGCGCGTGTCACCAGGTCGAGCGCATCACGGAAAATTTTCGGCGAGGGGGAGATCCCGCTCGAGCCGTTGGCGAGGAGGATGACGGTATCGTTCGTGCTCATGTCCCCGTCGATCGTGATCCGGTTAAACGAATCCTCCACCGACTCGCGCAGGACCGCGCGCAGGGCGGGGGCCGCTACGATCGCGTCGGTGGTGATGACGCAGAGCATGGTAGCCATATTGGGATCGATCATCCCGGCACCCTTCGCCAGCCCGCCGATCCGGAAGTGCCCGTCGTGGGTCGTCACCTCGAGGGCGATCTCCTTGGCAAACGTGTCGCTCGTCATGATCGCCTTCGCCGCCGCAGAACCGCCGCCGCGCGAGGGTTTCACCTTCAAAATCCCCTGGCGCACGAGGTCCATCGGCATCGGGACCCCGATGCGTCCGGTCGAGCAGACGAGGACCTGGAGCGATTTGAGGCCGAGGTGTTTCGCGGTGGCCGACGTCATCGAGCGGGCATCCGACAGCCCGTTCGGGCCGGTGCAGGCGTTGGCGTTTCCGCTGTTGAGGACGACCGCGCGCACGCGTCCGGAGCGGAGGTGGTCGGCGGAGATGCGCACCGGGGCTGCCTTCACCTTGTTCGTGGTGAACGTGGCGGCGGCTGTTGCCGGGCTCTCGGAGTAGATGATGGCCAGATCGTCGCGCAGCACCTTGCCCGTCTTGATCCCACACCCGGCCGCCCCGGCGACGAATCCCTCCGCCGCACAGACCCCGCCCTTGATCTTTCGCATTTTGTTCATAAAAAAAGCCCGGCAGTCTCCTCGAGTCCCGCCATGAGATTAAAGTTTTGCACTGCCTGCCCGGCGGCCCCCTTGACCAGATTGTCCTCGGCGGAGAGCAGGATCACCCGCTTGGCGCGTTCATCAAAGCGGGCGGAAATATCGCAGAAGTTCGTGCCGACGACATTTTTTGTATCCGGCAGGGCGGGCGAGACCCGCACGAACGGCTCGTTGGCATAGGCCCGTTCGAGGGCGGGCAGGATCGCCTGCGCGTCGACCCCGGGGGCCAGGCGGGCAAAAATCGTCGTGTGGATCCCGCGTGTCATCGGGGCCAGGTGGGGGACAAACGTGATCAGGACCGGCTGCTTGGCGGCTCCCGAGAGCTCCTGCTCGATCTCCGAGAGGTGCCGGTGCTTCGGAAGCCCGTACGCGCGCAGGCTCTCGTTGCACTCGCCGTAAAGCAGCGACACGTCCGCCTTGCGGCCGGCTCCGCTCACCCCGCTGGCGCTCGACACCGAAATATCGCCGGGATCAAGGAGCCCAGCTTTCAGCAGCGGGATGAGCGGCAGCAGGATGCTCGTCGGATAGCACCCGGCCGAGGCAACCAGCGAGGCGCCCCGGATTTTTTCGCGGTGCACTTCCGGAAGACCGTAGACAGCACTTCCCAGTAAATGCCCGGCCCCGTGCGCTTCCCCGTAAAATTCCTGGTAGGTCGCCGCATCCCGCAACCGGAAGTCCGCGCTGAGGTCGATCACCCGCCGCCCAGTCGCGCAGAGCGGGGCAGCAAACTCCGACGCCAGACCGTGGGGCAGCGCCAGGAAAAAATATTCCGCGCCGCACGCGAGGAGTGCCTCGACCGTCGGCTCGCAGAAGGCAAGCGAGGAAAACGCCCCTCGTCCGGCCAGGCGGGGCAGGACATCCCCAACCTTCTTCCCGGCATGCTGTCGCGAGGTGACGGCAACGACCTCGACCGAGGGATGCCGCGCCAGAATCGCGCAGAGTTCCTCTCCCGAGTACCCGTTCGCCCCAACAATCGCCGCTTTGACCATGATGGGTGGGATTGTTTCCGCGCCCGGGTCCCATCGACAAGAAAGAACGTCAAAAAATCTGAGGAAAAACCATCTTTGGATCAGAGCGGCACTTTTAGGCCGGCGTACATGGCGAGCTGGCGCTGTCGTTCGTCGAAAGTGAGAAATGTTTTTGCTCCGAGGTGTATGGCTGTTGCCACATGCAGGATATCAAGCGTGCGGTGACCTCCTTTGGCCGTGCGCTGGAGCGAGTAGACGCGGGCCAACCGGAGCACGGCATCGGTGTCTGCCGGCACCAGCACATTTAGCCCGGCCGCGATGTCCGCCTCCCAGTCCGCAATCATCTGGTCGGCTTCGCCTTCGGAATATCCTCTGGCCCGATCCGCATCGTGCAAAAAAATCTGCAGGCGGATCGCCTGGATAAACTCGAATTCCAGCAGCCGCGTGAAGGGCAGCGGCTCAGAAAATTTCCGGCGATAAGCCAGTGCTTTGGGTGTATGAATTTGCCTGCGATAAATCGAGCAGAGGTAGCTGGTGTCGGGATATGCGGTCATGGCTCGCCGGTTTCAAACGCCCGCATCTCGTCCACTTCCTCCTGGGTGAAAACCCGCCCGCCCCATGTCCGCTGGAGGCGTGCCTCGTAGTCCGGGTGCCGCAGGGCGCGATGGGCGGCGGGTGCGGCGGGAGGCAGGATCCGGGCCACCGGCTTCGCATGCTTGGTAATGAGAATTTCGTCTCCGCCCGCAATCCATCCCTCGATCTTGGGAAAATCATACCGCAAATCACGAACGGTTGCTGTTTTCATAACATCACAAATATGTGATGAAGTTCGATTTTGTCAAGCCGCCGATTCCTCTCAGTAGCCCATGAGGCGGATTTCCGGAATGCGCGAAAAATGATCCAGATTCCTTGTGACCAGCGGCCAATCCCGATGAATCGCGGTGGCAGCAATCCACAGGTCGTTGCTCCCGATCAGCCGGCCCTGCTGCCGCAATGTCCGTGCGATCCGGGCATAGGTATCCGCAACCGGGCGAATCACCGGCAGAATCTCAAAGGACTCCACCACGGAAAGGAAAGAGGCATCGCTCCGGTCCTCGAACCCCTCGGCGTATTCCGCATAGGCCACAATGGGCAACCACGCGTACGATTCCCGATGCTGCCGAAGGAATGCATGCGCCGCCCCCGGCCGCAGATTCCTCTCCCTCTGAAAATCAATCAGGAACGTCGTGTCGAAAATCAGCGATTCCATCGGTCGCTCGGGGGTGCGTCCGCCGCCTGAGCAGCTTCCAAATCATCCAGAATTCCATCCGGTACATGACCGGATACGCGGGCTAGCAACCCCCCGCAGCGCCGGGGTCCATCGTTCCAAGTGGCACGCTTGATGACTTTCGAAAAGGAATCCCGCCGGTCCCGCCTCGCCCGAACCAAGCACAGATACGCCTCCTCATCGATAGAAAGGGTTTTTGTCGCCATACACGCATGCATACACGAAATGCGAAATTGTGCAATTCAAATGGGTTCTCTCGAATGGGTCTGGCACGAAAGTTTACACTCCTGGTGAGCGCTCCGCTATCCGGGGGGGGTCTTCAGTCCGTTCGTGACGCTTGGGGCGGGCGAAGGTCGTGCGCCAGGCATAGGCGGCGATGGCGAGCGGGACGAGGGCGACGAGCGGCCACCATGTTCCTAGGGGCGGGGCAGGCGGGGCGACGTCGAGCGGGATGACGGCGCGCGTCAAGGCCTCGCCACGGCGAATGGAAACGGTGATCTCCCAGCGTCCGGGTGCCGTGAGCGGGAGGTAAGCGCCGAGCAGAAGCTTGTTTGCCGGGTGGCTGGAGGTTGCGGGGACCTCGGATCCCGGGTCGCGGGCTGAGCACCAGGCGGGCATCCGCACCGGCCGGCTGGCTGCCGGGCTGGTATTTCGCGCCGAGAGGGTGACCGATGCATCGGTGACGGGACGGTTGGAAGGGATCTCTTGGATCAGGACCCCGGCATCGAAGGCTCCGGCCCGGACGGGGAGGGAGGCAGAGAAGAGGGTCACTCGAAGCCCGTTGGCATCCGCCTGGCCGACCGGGCGTCCGCCATCGGCGTGCAGCCAGGAGGCCGCGAGGAAAAACATAAGTGTGGTGACTCTCATGGCATCAGCATCGTTCCGCGCATATCCATTGGCTGAAAAAGCAGCCAGAGACCGAGGGCGTAAAGCGCGCCAGCCAGAGCAGCCCACGGCCAAAAAGCGGCGGGGTGGCGCGGGGAGAGGGCGAGGGATTTTCGCCAGAGGATCCAGAGCGAGGCGAGCACGCCGGCATTGAGGAGAAGGATCTGAATCCCGAGCAGGCCCTCGGACGCAAATCCCGTCACATTCCAGTCGGGAAGGGCAGCCGCCCATCCGGCATCGTGGGCGATCCGCTGGATCACCGGCCAGGGAGTCCAGGCGCCGGAAACCAGGTGGAAGATGAAGTGTGCCATCCACATCGAAAACCCGAGCGGGGCGAGCGCCACGGAAAATGCACTGGCCAGGAGGATCAGCTTTTTTCCCCCGCCAGAGACGGCCGCGCAAGCTAGTGCCAGGGCAGCCGGGAGCACCACGACGGCGAGAACAAACGCGGCGCTCCAGGCGAGCGCGCCCGCGCGAGCGCCTGCGGCCTGGCGGATCATCTCCTCCCATTCGCGCACGGGGGCGATCATCCCCGCCGCGTTGGCAAACGCCGCAAAGACAAACACCAACACAAGCGCGGCAATGTCGGGCCGTCCGGAGAAGCTCCCGATCGAAGACCTCCTCGGGTCATCGATCAGGTCCCGCCCGGGGGAGGCAACCAGGATCCCCACGTTGCCATGCGGGCAGGCCTGGACACAGTCCATGCAGAACGTGCAATCCATGTTGCCCGACTTGCGCGGCTGGAAAAGGTCGAGCTCGCACCCTCGCTGGCCGGCATTTCCCCGGATGCAGTCGTGCGTACGGCAGGACCCGCAAATGTCTGGTTCGCGGATGCGGACCTCCAGCGGCGACGTGAGCGAGGAGACAAAGTGGAACTGGCCGATCGGGCAGACGTACTTGCAGAAGCTCGCCTTGCGGAAGATGCCGTCCACCGCAACGGCGGCCAAAAAATAAAAGATGATGATCCAGGCCGTCCACCACGGGCTGTCCCAGAGGTCAAAAGATTCGTAGGCCCAGAAAAATGCTGCGAGCAGGCCGGCGGCAAGCCACTTCGAGCGGAGCGCCCGCGGCCAGTCGCGCGCGGCGGGAAGGATCCTGCGCCCGAGGTCCCGGGCGAGGGTAAACGGGCAGGCCATGCAGAAGAGGTTGCCCGCCACGAGCAGGGCGGCCACGGTGAGCCCGCGCCAGTGCGTCCAGGGCAGCACTCCGGCAAGGTTCATCGCGCTGACCTGCGGGCCGAAGAGGCCGTCCAAAACGACGAGCGCCGCCAAAAAAAACATCAGCCCCTGCAGCGCGGGCCGGAACATCCGGCTGCGAAGGATCGCTCCGAGAAGCGGCGTGCGGAGGAGATCGAAGGGCATGCGGGGGCGGGCCGGCTGGCTTGCGGTCCTCGGGCTTGGCTGGCGGCCTCGGTGCGGGGACAGGTAGCGGATCGCGATGACCCCGACCGGAACGAGAAAGGCCACCGATCCCGGAACCCACATGATCGCGCCGGCCCCCGCCTGGTCCTCGAGGGCGGTCAGTTCAGAGATCCTCGGGGCCGCCGCATAGGTCGGGTAGAGGACGCTGTTGTAAAACGAGAGGAATGCCGCGAGTGCGGTATTTTGGAGGTCTGCCGCGAGCAGGTAGGGGATCATGACCCAGCGGGGGAGCGCGGGGCGCGACGGCCAGGGCTGCACGACCGGCCACCAGAATAGCAGGGCCGTGCCCAAAAAGCAGAGATGCTCGAACCGGTGCCACGCAGGCGAGCTCAGCGCCATCTCGTAAAGGCCGGGCGCATGCCAGGCCAGGTTCGAGATCATGAACAGCGGCCCCGCAAAAAACGGATGCACCAGAAACCGGCCGAGCCGGTGCAGCGGGGGATGCGAGAGAAACGGCGCGATCCCCTCCCTCACGAACGCCCGCGGCAGCCCGAGCAGCATCGGCAGCATCGGAAACCCCAGCAGGAGAAGCGGCGGGGCGACCATCGTCAGCAGCAGATGCTGGACCATGTGCACGATCAGCAGCCAGCCGGCAAACGCGTCGAGCGGCGAACAGAGCGCCACAAAAACCGCCCCCAGCCCGGCCAAAAACGAAATGAGGCGCTCGGTTGGGAACCGCTCGGGAACCTGGCGGCTCAGCCGGAGCCATCCGCGCACGTAGATCAGCGCGGTGAGGACGATCCCCATCGTCGGAAACGGATCGAACGACCACGAGAGAACGGCGGACTCGGCGGTCACCTTTGCCTTACGCCTGGCTGGCCGGCTGCGCTACGCGCGGGAGCGAAGGCGGATCGTGATTCGCTTGAGTCGGGCGTCATCCTGCGGGCTCCACGTCGCGATTTCCGGGTCGTCCTTAAATGCGTTGTGGACGATCCGGCGGTCATAGGAATTGAGCGGGTCGGTCTGGATCGAACGGCCGGTCGAGCGGACGGCGAGCGCGAGGTGGCGGACTTTTTCCATGAGGGCATCGTCGCGCATCGCCCGGTGGTGCTCGACGTCCACGACGACGCGCGGGCCCGGAGGTTCCTGGGCGGCCAGGATGCGGTTGACCAGATACTGGAGGTCGTCGATCACGGCGTCGCGGTGCCCGATCAGCCGTTCCGGTTCATGCGTGAGAATCTGAAGCACCGGGTGGTCATCGCGCTCCTGCTCCTGGATCTCGACGACAAAGCCGAGGTAGCCGAGGATCGTGTCGAGGACTTCCGTGGGCGTCTGGTTCATGGGCGTTTCTTCTTTTGCTTTTTGGCTTCGGCGGCCGTGCGCTTGGCGACCACGCTCTTCTTTTCGAGCGTTGGCAGCGGGCGGTTCCGCGTCATATAAAGCTGGACGATAGAAAAGATATTCTGGGTTGTCCAATAAAGTGCGAGCCCGCTGGCGTAATTGTAGCAGAACACCAGGAAGATGACCGGCATGAAGTAGAGGATCCGCTGCTGGGTGGCATCCCCGGTCTTCGGCGTGATCACCATCTGCCAGATCATCGTAAACGACATGATGATCGGGAGCAGGTTGATCGGAAATCCGAGGATGTGGCCGACCGTGTCCGGCTGGGAGAGGTCGTGGATCCAGAAAAACGAGCTGTTCCGGAGCTCGATCGCCGAGCCGAGCATCGCATAAAACCCGAAGAAGATCGGGATCTGGATGAGCATCGGGAAGCACCCGCTGAGCGGGTTCACCCCGTACTCGCGGTAGAGCTTCATGACCTCCTCGTTCATCTTCTGCGGGTCGTCTTTGTACTTCTCCTTGAGCTCGGTCATCATCGGCGCGAGCGCGGCCATCTTGCGCATCTCGTTGGTCGCCTTGTTCTGGATCGGCCAGAGGCCGGACTTGATGATGAGCGTGAGGACGATAATCGCCGCCGCGTAACTGCCGAGGAGCCCCTGCAGGCTGTTCATTCCCCAGAGGAGGATCTCGCTGATGAACCCGAACATCCCGAAGTTCAGCACGGCATCCCGGTTGCCCCCGAGCGCGCGCAGCCGGGAGAGCTCCTTCGGGCCTGAGTAGATCTCAAATGTTTTGGTGACTGAGGCCCCGGGAGCGAGGGAAAACCCGTCGAGCCCGATCGCGCCCTGAACCCCGAACACCGGCGTGTTGTTCTGCTTTTTGGTGTCGAACCGCCTGGCCCAGACCGACGAGCCCGGCTCGGTGGAGGAGACGATCGTGGCAAAATACTGGCTCGTCACCGCCGCCCACTGGATGCCCTTCTTGGTCTCTTGGTACAGCGGCCGCTCGCCGCGCAGCGGGATGCCGAGCAGTGGAACCGAGCTCGGCGAAAACCAGTTGACGTCGATCGTCTCCATCTTCTGGTCGTGCGACCAGTCGAAGCGGGTGTACATCGGCATGTCGCTCACGTGGATCGGAGCGGCCCCACCGGTCCCCACAAAAAATGGCGGGACCTGGATCTCCGCTGCCCCGGGGTTCCGGAACGTGACCTCAAGCCCGACCGTGTACACGCGGGTCTGGTCCTCGGTGTTCGGCAGAAGGAACCGCTTCGTGATCTCCAGCCCCTCCGGCATTGCCTTGTAGAAGGACGCTTCGCCCTTCGCCTTATCGGTCGCCATCTCAAAGCCGCCGAGGACCTCGCCGGGCTGGAAGCCAAGCGCGCCGATCGGCATGCCGCGGTCGCGGTTCAGCGAGACGCCTTCCTTATTCTCCCCGTAGTGCATAAGGAGAGTGACCTGTTCGATCCCTCCCGCATCGTTGTTAAACAAGAAATCGGCGCCGGAGGTGCTCAGGCCCTCGGCCCGGGCAGTCATGACCGGCTGCGAGGGAGCTGCGAGCGGCGCGGCCGACGGGGCAGCAGCGGGCTGGGCAGAAGGAGGCGCTCCGGCTGGCGCCCCGGCCTGGGCTGCTGCTGCGGGCTGGGGCGGCGGGGTGAGGTACTTTCCGACATACCACTGCCAGGCAAAAAGCCCGGCGACGGAGAGAGTGATTGCGATCCAAGATTTGCGGTCCATCAGTTTTGAGTTTTGAAGGCGGCGGGCACGGGGTCATATCCGCATCCGCCCCAAGGGTGACATCGGGCGATCCGGCCGATTCCCAGGCCGAGCCCTTTCAGGCATCCATGCGCCCGGAGGGCCTGGATAAAGTATTCCGAGCAGGTCGGCTCATACCGGCAGCCGCAGCCCGGCCCGCAGATCGCTTGGAGGAATGGCGAGCCGGCGCGCTGGTAAATGCGGATGAAAAATACGAACAACGAAATCATGCGAGAGGCGGCAAAATAGAAAGTCGGCGCGCAAGAAGCAACCATTCCCCTCTCAATTCTTCAAAACCGGCGCGCGCGGCCCCCGGCTTGGCGATGACAACGATCAGGCATCCGGCCGGAAACCCGGACCGCGAGGCGCGAACCAGCTCGCGGATCCGCCTCCGGGTTTTATTCCGCACCACCGCCCCGCCCACGCGCTTGGAGGTGATGATCCCGGTGCGGGCACAGCCGGGCTCGCCGGGCAAAAAAAGAAGGGCCAGCTTCAGGAGCCGGCCCTGCGCCGACTTTCCGCCTTCACGGACCCGGGAAAAATCCCGGCCGTCGTGCAGGCGGGCGGCTCTCGGAAACCGGAGCCGCTCAGGCGGCCGTGTGGCGGGCGTAGTGGATTTCGACACCCTTGGGCAGGAGGCGCTTGCGCCCCCGCTGGCGGCGGCGGCTCAGGATGGCCCGGCCCGCCTTGGTCTTCATGCGCGCGCGGAACCCAAACTGTTGCTTGCGCGTGCGTTTGGAAGGCTGGTATGTGCGTTTCATAAAATCGGATCAGTGGAGCCAAATAAGATAGCCGCAACTCAGAGGGAGTCAATCGGAATTTTCTCCGATTTCTGGTTCAGGACTTTCGGGGCTGGCCCCGCCAACGTGCCGCCCGGGTCACCTCAGATGGACCCAGAGCGTCTGCGCGCCCTCGCCGTCAGGAAAATCCGGGAGCGGGGGGCTGTAAAAAATCTCCCCTCCGAGCCGGGCGGTCTTCAGGACAAACCGGACCGTCCGCTCCAGGGCTGCGCGGTTCAGCTTTGTGCAGTTGGTGGAGACCAGCAGCGAGGCCCGGGGCGCGGCGAGCGCCAGCGCCATGCCGACGAGCTCCTCGACCTGATCCTCCACCCGCCACCTCCGGCCCCGGTTGCCGAGCGAAAATGTCGGCGGATCCAGAATGATGACGTCAAACTTTTCGCCCCGCCTCTCCAGCCGCGGGAGGACGTCGAGCACGTCATCCGCCAAAAACCGGTGGCCATCCGTCGGAAGCCCATTGAGGTCAAAATTCCGGCGTCCGCGGTCGAGCGACTTTTTCGAGAGATCCAGGCTCAGCGTCTGAGCGCCCGCGACAGCCCCCACGACGGAAAACGAACACGTGTAGGCGAACGTGTTCAGCAGGAGCTTCGGTTTCAGCTCCCCTAAGCGGGCCCGGTTTGCCCGCTGGTCGATAAAAAGCCCGCAAGAATATCCCGCCCCGAAGTCGATCCCATAGCGCACGCCGGCCTCCGCGACCTCCGACTCCAGCGGCCGGGCTGGATCCCCGGCCAGCAAAACCGGCGCGACACGCTCCGCATTCTGCCTCGGAAGAAACCTCGAAAAGACCCGGTCAGCGGCAAACCCGGTCCGGGCCTCCCACTCGCGAAGCCCCGCGAGGGCCTCGTCTCTCGCCGCATCGTGCTTGAACGAAATCAACACATCCCGCCCCAGCCGTTCCACCCACCCCCCGGATGACGTAAAAAGCCGGTGCGCCGACGTCCCCGCCGCCTCAAACCCGGCCAGCAGGTCCGCTGAAATCCAGCCGCCCATCGAATCCTCCGCCAGCATGCGCCCGCTTTTCATCCCGCCATGCTCATGACCCGGAAGAACCATGTCAAACCCTTCCCAAAAAACGGCGGGGCGGAGCCCACCTGCCCCGGCAGGGCGCGGCTCGCCGAAACCGCCGGCTTTTTTGAAGCAACGGACGCCACGGGGCCGCATCCTCCGGCTGGCATGAGGATTGCTTACCCGCCATGATGTGGCTGCCCCCCGGGCACATCCCCGCCTACAAATCATGACGCCTTCGAAAAAAGTCCTTTTTATCCAACATGGTGCGATCGACCGCCCCGGTCTTTTGGCAGAAGCTCTCTCGAGATGCCAGGTGGACCTCAGCATTGCGAGGCCTTACGAAGGGGAAATCCTTCCCGATTCGCTGGAAGGCTTCGACGGACTGGCCGTCGGGGGAGGTGCCCAAGGGGCTTACGAGTCAGAAAAATTCCCGTACCTGCTTAGCGAATGCCACCTGATTCGCGAGGCCGCCCACCTCGAAAAGCCGGTGCTCGGGCTGTGCCTGGGCGCGCAATTAATGGCGCTGGCTCTTGGGGCCCCGGTGCGGCCGGGGGCTCACCGGGAGATCGGGTTTTTCCCGGTGACCCTGGATCCGATCGCCCGGTACGACCCGCTCTGGTGCGATTTGCCCACCGACTTTGTGACCACCCACTGGCATGGCGATTTTTTTGACCTCCCGGCGGCCTGCATGCGGCTCGGATCCTCCGCGATGACCCCGAACCAGCTTTTCCGGTACGGCAGCGGGCTCTACGGGCTCCAGTTTCATCTGGAGATGACACCGGAACTTTTCGAGGAGATGGTTGAGGATTCCCGCGATGACTTGGCTGCGGCCGGGACGGATCCTGACCGGCTCCGGGAGCAGGCATGGAGCACGCTCCCCCCATTGCGCGAGACCGCTGAGATCGTTTTCTCCCGCTGGGCTGCGATGCTTTAGATTAAGCCGCGATCTCGCTCGGCGGCTGGATCGGATGGAACCGGAACCGCTCGTCGTACGCCCCCCGGTTGAACCTCCGGCAGCACTTCACGCAGGCTACCCGCCGGCGGAGCGGCCGCACCCGCGCCAAGACGGCCGCACATTCCGGACACGCATAAAAATGCTTCTTGGCAATTTTCCGCCGTTTGAACGGGAGGTCGTGGCAGCGCGGCTCGTTGGGGATGCCCAGATTTTTACAGGCGAGCCTCCATTCCGGGCCATGGGCGTCGATCCGTTTTCTCCCCGCACGGTGCTGGGCGAGGAGGTGGGCCAGCTCATGGCGGAGCGTCCGCTGGACTTCGGCCGCCGAGACCTCGACCAGCTTGGGATTGAGGATGATCCGGCGCTCCCGCCAGCTCGCGAGGCCTGCTGTCGTGCGCAGGCCGGGGTTCCAAAACACGCCGACCGTGAGCCCCACGCAGCCGGCTGCCGTCAGGAGCTGGTTCGCAAAGTCTGCCAGGAGCGGGTCCGCACGCAGCCTCGTATTCCTGCGGGGCTTCGGGGCGTCATCCGGCGACAGGCGGACCTGGCGCATCACGGCGCGCCCAAAATTCAGGAGGAGCTGCTGGTATTTCATCGCGCGGATCCCGGCTGTGTGGAGACGACTTTCGCCACGGCCTGCACCGTCTGGCGGATCTCGTCCTCCGTGGTTTGGTCGCCCAGAGAGAAGCGGACGGTTGCCAGGGCGGTCGACGCGGGCAGGCCCATGGCCAGGAGGACGTGGGAGGCCTGGATCGAGCCGACCATGCAGGCGGAGCCGCTGGAGGCGCACACGCCCTCGAGGTCGAGCCCGATGAGCAGCGACTCGCCGTCCGCCCCGGGAAAGCTCACGTTGAGCGTGTTGGAAAGCGTGCGTTCCGGATCCCCGTTTCGCAGCGCGTGCGGGGCGGCCGCACGAATCCCGCACCAGAGCTGCTCGCGAAGCGGGCCCAGCCGTTCGCTATCGTCCTGCCACGCCAGCGCGGCGGCTGCCATGCCCGCGATGCCCGCCACATTTTCCGTGCCCGGGCGCCGGGTGTTTTCGTGTGCCCCCCCGTGGGCTGTCCGTGCGAGCGCGATGCCGGAGTCCAGGAAGAGCGCCCCGACACCCTTGGGGCCATGAAACTTGTGCGCGGCAATCGACAGGGCGGAGGCCCCGAGCTCGCGCGGTTTCACAGGAATCTTCCCGAAGGTCTGGACCGCGTCGGTGTGGAAAAAGATGCCCTTCTCGCGGCAGAGTTCCGCGAGCTGGGCGATCGGCTGCAGCGCGCCGGTTTCGTTGTTCGCGTGCATCGCGCTCACGAGCGTCGTGTCCGGCCGAACCGCATCCTCCAGGGATTCCAGCGCGACGAGCCCGTCGCGGTCCACCGGCAGGATATCCACCTCAAACCCTTCAAAATGTTTCAGGTACTCAAACGCGTGGAGCACCGCGTGATGCTCGATGGCGGACGTGATGAGATGCTTTCCCTTCGGCGCATGCGCGCGCGCCAGTCCGATGACCCCGAGGTTGCACGACTCGGTGCCTCCGCCCGTAAAGATGATCTCGTGCGCCCGGACGCCCAGCACCCCGGCCAGGGCGTCGCGGGCCTCATCCACCGCCGCCCGCGCGCGGCGCCCGGCCGCGTGGATCGAGGAGGGGTTTCCAAACTCCCCGTCCAGAAACGGCAGCATCGCCGCCCGCGCCTCCGGGCACACCGGCGTCGTCGCGTTGTAGTCTAGATAAACCATTCGATCTCGGAGGCCGCTGGCCTTTGCGCCTTGTCCAAAATCTTGAGCTGCGTCTCCTCATAGACGACCAGCGACCCGGACGGCACGCTGTGCATCAGAAAGACGTTGGCCCCGATCGTCGAGCCGGCCCCGATCATCGTCTCGCCGCCGAGCACGGTCGAGTTCGGGTAGATCGTCACCCGCTCGCCGACGTTCGGATGCCGCTTCCCGCCCTTCACGATGTTCCCGCCGTCGTCCTTCGCAAAGCTCCGGGCTCCCAGCGTCACCCCATGGTAAAGCTTCACGTGGGCCCCGATTTCGCACGTCTCGCCGATCACCACGCCCGTCCCGTGATCGATAAAAAAGTATTCCCCGATCTGCGCTCCCGGATGGATGTCGATCCCGGTCCGCGCATGCGCCCACTCGGTCATCATGCGCGGGAGCAGCGGCACCTCCTCCAGGTAAAGAAGGTGTGCCGTCCGCTGGATCGCAATCGCCTCCAGAAACGGGTACGAAAGAATGATCTCCTCCGTGCTCAGGGCGGCCGGATCCCCCTCGTAAGCTGCGGCGATGTCCGTGCGGAGGAGCTCGCGAACCCCGGGCAGGGCTCCGAGCAGCCGCAGCAGCACCTCCCGCGCCCGGGCCTTCGGGCACGCCGGATCGACGACCTGCAGGCTCTTCGCAATCTGGTCCTCCAGCGCCGTGGCAAGCTCACCAACCCGCTGGGCCGTCAGGTCCCCCAAATCGCTCTGGTGGATCGGCTTGTCATCGTGAAAACCCGGAAACAGCACCTGCAATATCCGATGGCAGATCTCCTCCAGCGCCCGCTTCGAGGGCAGATTGTGGCCGTCCGTATTATTCAGCCCGCCCACCACCTCGTAGGAACGAAGGATGTCCCGGACCACGTTGTTCAGAGCGCTTCTCATGCCGCGCTGAAATATGACCCGCCCCAGCCGCTTGTCGAGTGGCAGGTTCGCATTCCTCGGGATTTTATCCTCCAGAGAAGCATTTCCATGTCGCGAACGCGACGTTGATTTCTGCTCCGTCGTGGGGGTTTTGTCCCACCCGCTCCCCCCGGCCAGGTGCGCCGCGATTTTATCCGGGGTTTCTGCCGCCGGGTCGGTGCCATCGGAAAAAAAACCGTCCACGCCGGCCATGTGATACCAGTTCTTGGAAATAATCGGACTTTCCGCCAACAATGGAGAACAGGCATCTCGCCTGTTTGGGCACTGACCTTGCAAGCGCAAGCCTGCATCTTCACAGGGCGGGACGCCTGTGCTCCCTGTTTTGCACTGGCCGCCTTATCGTCTCTTTATTTCCAAGACCCGGTATGAAGCATGATCAGGGTTTCGAGGCCCTTTTCGGTGGTGTCGGTGGTCATGTCCCTCAGGGAATGTGGGTGGCTTGGTCCACTTCAGTGATTTGCGCAAAGGACTCAGATTTACGTGCTGATGGGGCGACGGTACAGCCGCTCCGGCGCAACCGGGCGAGAGGATTTCGGAATTTCCTCCTTCGGAACCTGTTTTCTTTGCAATCCTGGCGGCGGGGTGGTGAGATCCCTCGCATGCCCCTCATCGACGCGGAGATCTCGGAAGGAATTGGAACGATCACATTTATCAACCCGGCCAAGCGGAATTGTCTGAGTGGGGCGGCGGTCGCCGAGATTCTTCAGGCGCTGGAGGAGTTCGAGAAGGAGCGGGTGATCGTCGTCGTGCTGCGCGCGCCGGGTGGATCGAAGGTTTGGTCGGCCGGGCACGATGTGAACGAACTACCGAAGCCCGGGAGGGATCCTCTCCCGTATGCCGGCCCGCTCGAGTCGCTGCTGAGGCGGATTCAGGAATACCCGGGAGCAGTTCTTGCAATGGTTCAGGGCAGCGTGTGGGGCGGAGCCTGCGACCTGACGTTTTCGTGCGACATCCTGATCGGGGATGAGACGGCGAGCTTTGCCATGACTCCGGCGAAGATCGGGATCCCGTACAACCCGTCGGGCCTGATCCATTTCATCAATCTGCTTGGCCTCAACAAGGCGAAGGAGATGTTTTTCACGGCGGAGCCGATCACCGCGCAGGACAGCTTCAACCTGGGGATCTTGAACCACCTCGTCCCCTCGGGCGAGATCGTCGGGTTCACCCGGAGGCTCGCGGCAAAAATCCAGAGCAACTCACCGCTGGCGATCCGGTCGTTCAAGCGCCAGTTCCGGCTGCTGTCGAGCGGTCTGCCGCTGCCAGCGGAGACGTTCGAGCTGATCCAGTCGATCCGGCGGGAGGTTTACGACAGCGCCGACTATTCCGAGGGGATTGCGGCGTTTCACGAGAAGCGCGCCCCCGTGTTTCGCGGCCAGTGAAGCCATTGGCGGGGAGCCGCCTCCCACGCCAACAGCCGAGGGGGAAATTACCTCCAGCGGAAGTTGTTCCCGCGGTACACGTTCACCGGCTGGACCGGATAGACCGGCTGCGAGACCTGGATGACTCCCTGCCTGCCGTTGACAAAGCCGGAGACGTTGCTGAAGCGGGTGCCTGTGGAACATGGCCCCTGGTTGTAATAGCCCTGGTTGTAGTAGACGACCGGCGGCTGGTAGTAGGGCTGGCAAACCGGGCGCGGCGGACAGTAAACCGGGCGCTGGTTGCAGCCGCCGCCTCCCGATCCGAACTGGATGACGATTCCCGGCCCGGCCTGGGCGGCGGTCGAGCAGGCCAGGGTTAGTGCGGCAAGTGCGAGTTTGAGTTTCATAGGTGTTCGCTTATAATAACGCCCATGATGCCGGTTTATTCAAAGCTGCTTTTGTCCTGCGCGGCGATCGCCATCCTGGCCGGGTGCGCGTCGGTCTCATCGACCTCGCAATTTTATTTTCCGACCACGACCGACGTTTTTCCGCCGAAGCCAAACGACGTTCCGATTCCGATTTTGGGCAAGGCTCCGGACCGGTCGTACCGGGTGATCGGGCGGCTTGCGTTCCGCTCCGACCTCGGGTGGAGGTTCATGCGCGAGAGCATGGTCTACAACGCGCGCGCCAACGGCGCAGATGCCGTGATCCTGAAAAATGCCGATTCGAAGCAGCAGGTGAACTACACTGAGGTCCCGCCGCGCACCGACTGGGTCCAGGTCCCCGGGCCGGTCGTGGCGGTCAATAACGGGAGGGGAAACAACTGCAACCAGAACGTCTCGTACGTCTCCTACCCGACGTACATGCCGGTTTTCCAGCCGGGCTACGTCCGCCGCTGGGTGCAGACGATCATCGGCATCGATGCCGAGATGATTGTGATGAAGCGACGTCCCTGACCTTGCCTTGCGGCGGAAATTCCGCTAAAGCCGACGCATGATCCGACTCCTCGCCCTCGCCCTGATCCTGCTCGCCGTCCCGCCCGCCCTGCGCGCGGATGAGGCTGTCCTGGCCACGCAGAAGAAGCTTGCCCAGCTCGGGTTTTATAAAGGGACATCCGACGGCCAGATGGGGAGCCAGACGAGCGCGGCGATCCGCAGGTACCAGATCGCGGAGAACCTGAAGGTCACCGGAGAGCTGAACCGCCAGACGCTCCAGAATCTGGGAATCCAGGGATCCGCGCCGATGCCCGCGTATGTGGCAATCGCCGACATCTTCAAGGGCGGCCCGTACATTTCCGTGGGGCCCGAGCTCCAGGTGGCGGCGGTCAGGCAGGCCCAGAAAAACCTGAAGCTTCTCGGCTACTATTCCGGGCCGGAGGATGGCATGCCGAATGGCGGGCTTGTCTCCGCGCTGAAGGTTTGGCAGAAAAGCGCCGGGTTCCGCCAAACCGGCCGCTTCGACGAGAACACGCTCAAAGGCCTCGACCTGATGCCGAACTGAGGGCATCCTCCCGACCATGAGTGAAGTTTTGGAGCTATTTCGTCAGACCGGCGCCCTGCTCAACGGGCACTTTATTTTGCGCAGCGGCCTGCACAGCCGCGAATTTTTTCAATGTGCCCTCCTGCTCCAGGATGCGGCGATCGCCTCGCGCGTCTGCGGATGGCTCGCCGACGAGCTCGGGAAATACGATGCGACGACCGTGATCTCGCCGGCCGTCGGCGGAATCATCGTCGGGCAGGAAGTCGCCCGCCACCTCGGGAAGCGCCACATTTTTGCGGAAAAAGATGGCGCGGGCGGGCTGGTCGTCCGGCGGGGGTTCACGATCAAACCCGGCGAGAGGTTTCTCGTGGCAGAGGATGTCGTCACGCGGGGCGGCCGCGTGCAGGAGACGATCCAGATCGTGCGCGACCATGGCGGGATCGTCTCGGCTGCCGGATCGATCGTCGACCGCAGCGGCGGCAACCTGCCGGATTTCGGATGCCCGTTCGTGTCGCTCGTCCAGATGAGCGTCGAAACGTTTTCCGCCGGCAACATCCCCGCCGACCTGCAAGGGACCGAGGCGGTCAAGCCGGGTAGCAAGTAGCCGGGCCCGCCCCAGGAGAAAAATTCGCGCGCAGGGCGGATCTCCGAAAATTGCACGTCTGTCAGGCAGAGAGCTTCCGGGTTCGGAGTTCCGCGTTGACTCCCTCGCTCCCGCTCGTGTCGCCCCTGTGGGGTCTTGCTTCGCAAGATCTCCCCGGGCCGCTCCCACGGCCACGTGGTCAGGCGGTGCTTTCGTGCTGCCGCCTCAATCGCCAGCCGCCTAAAGGCGAAACTCCAAACAAGATTCCCCAAGGCGAAGCCCGGTCTTGCAACTTTCAGGGCGACGAGCGCATTCCCGCGCATTTTTTCCATGCGTCCGGGGCAATTTCCGATATGGGTTTGAGGGATGGACGACCTGGCTGGCGAGTATGAGAAGTTTGTGATCCCGACATACGGGCGGTTCGACTTGGATTTCGATCGCGGGGCGGGCTGCCGGATCTGGGATTTTCACGGTCGGGAGTATCTGGATTTCGGGGCCGGGATCGCGGTCTGCTCGCTCGGGCACTCGCACCCGGAGGTGACCGCCGCCGTCGCCGCCCAGGCCGGCCGCCTCGTCCACACCTCGAACCTCTACCGCACGGCACCCCAGGCGCAACTCGCCCGGCAGCTCGTCGAGATCACCGGGCCCGGGAAAATCTTTTTTTGCAACAGCGGGGCCGAGGCGAACGAGGGCCTCATCAAGGTGGCGAGGCGGTTCGGCAGCGCCAGCGGCCGGCATGAGATCCTGACGTTCACCGGATCGTTCCACGGCCGGACGATGGCGGGGATCTCGGCCACCGCGCAGGAGAAGGTCAAAAAGGGATTCGGGCCGCTGCTGCCGGGATTCCGGCACCTCCCGTTCGGAGATCTGGCGGCCGTGTGGGACGCGATCGGTCCAGAGACGGTGGCGATCCTGGTCGAACCCGTGCAGGGCGAGGGGGGAATCCACATCGCCCGCGCCGAATTTTTGCGCGGCCTGCGCGAGATCTGCACCGCCCGGGGAATCCTGCTGCTGTTCGACGAGATCCAATGCGGGCTCGGGCGCACCGGGGACTGGTGCGGATGGAAGAGCATCGCCCCCGGGCTCCAGCCGGATGGGGTCTCATGGGCAAAGGGGATTGCCAACGGGTTTCCGCTCGGGGCGTTCTGGATCGCCTCCGAGGCACCCGACAGCCAGGGCCCGCTCTGCAACCTGCTCGGACCGGGAAGCCACGGAACAACCTTCGGCGGGAACCCGGTCTCCTGCGCCGCCGCTCTCAAGGTGCTCGAGATCATCACCCGCGACGGCCTCGTCGCCGGGGCGTCTGATCTCGGTCGCCAGCTTGTTGGTTCTCTCTCCTCCGCCTCGCTCCCTGCGGTGGCCGAGATCCGCTCGCTCGGGCTCATGGCCGGAGTCCAACTCGATCCCGCCGCATTTCCTGAGGACGGCCGCACGCCGGCGCTCCAGGTCGTCGTGGCCGCCATGGCGGAAGGGTTGCTCGTCATCCCGGCCGGCGAATCGGTCGTCAGGTTCCTGCCCCCGCTCAACGTCACCCGCGAAGAAATTGCTGAGGCGGTCACAAAATTCGCGACCGCGCTGGGGAAATCGGTTAAGCCATAATTCCTGTTGCATGAAACATCTTCTTTCGATTGAGGCCCTTGATGCGCCGGTGATCCGGGAAATTCTCCTTGCCGCTGGCGAGATGAAGGCGACCCGAGGCCGCCACCTTGCCCATCCGCTGAAGGGGCAATGCTGGGCGCTCATGTTCTCAAAATCCTCGACCCGCACGCGCGTCTCGTTTGAAACCGGCATCCGCGAGCTGGGAGGCAACGTCATGTTCCTGGCCGCCGACGACATCCAGCTCGGCCGCGGCGAGCCGATCTGCGACACGGCGCGCGTCATGGGCCGGATGCTCCACGGGGCAGTGATCCGGACGTACGCCCAAAACGATGTGGAGGACTTTGCGGGATTCAGCGGCATCCCGACGATCAACGCCCTCACCGATGAGGAGCATCCCTGCCAAATTCTTTCCGATCTTTTCACGGTGATCGAGACGCGGGGATCGCTGGACGGCCTCGTGGTGACATTCATCGGCGACGGCGATTGTAACGTCGCCCGCTCGTGGATCTGGGCGGCTGCGCGCATGGGCTTCGAGCTGAGGATCGCCGCCCCGCACGGGTTCCAGCCGCCGGCGGAGCTTCTTGCCCGGGCGGCCGGCAACATTTCCGTGACCTCCGACTTGAGGTCCGCTGCCGCCGGGGCCTCGGTGCTCTACACCGATGTGTGGGTGAGCATGGGCAAGGAGCAGGAGTCCGCCCAGCGCATCGCGCAGCTGCAGGGCTACCAGATCAATGAGGGCCTCTGCCGCCTGGCCCCGCAGGCCCTCGTCATGCACTGCCTGCCCGCCTACCGCGGCAAGGAGATCACCGCAGATCTCTTTGAGGCGCACGCCGACACGATTTTCCGGCAGGCTGAAAACCGCCTGCACACCCAGAAGGCCATCCTCTCGCTGCTCACGGACTAGGCGATGCGATGGGGTTTTCGAGCGCTATGTCGGGGTCGTCGAGTCCCAGATCCCACAGGATTTTGAGGTGTTCTACCACCAGAAAGGGATCCGCAGCTGGATCCATATCTCCGCCGCACCCTGGTCCGACGGGGTCGTTGTCACGTTCGAGGATGTCTCCGCCCGCAAGCGCGTCGAACAGGAGCTCCAAGCCAAGATTCTGGATATCGAACAGTTTAACCGGGCCATGATCGGCCGCGAGGAGCGGATCCTGGAAATGAAAGCCGAGGTCAACCAGCTCTGCTCCCGCCTCGCCATCCCGAAGGATTACAAGGTCGATTCCCTCTCCGATGAAAACTGAGCCCTCTGAAGAAATGCGGATGCGGGCACTGGCGGATGCGCTCGGGATCCTGCAGGAACCCGGAGGGTATCTGAAGCGCACGACCCGCTTGCTGGCGATTGTCGGGGGAATCACCGGCGCGGACCGCGCGTACTACTTCAAGCACAATCTGGACACCGATCCGCCGACCTGCAGCCAGCGATGCGAATGGGTCCGCGACGGCATTTCCCGCGAGATCCACAACCAAACGCTCCAGTGCATCAGCTACGAGTCCGTCCTCCCCGGAGCCCTTGCCCTGCTCTCGGTGGGATCACCCTTTGCCGTCGTGACGCCGAATGCGCCGATGCCCCTGAAGCAGATCCTCGGGGAGCAGGGCATCAAATCCCTTGTCCTGGTCCCCATGCTGGCAGGCTCGACCTTGCTGGGCTTTATCGGGCTGGATGACTGCCGCAGCGAGCGGTCGTTGAGCAGCGAGGAACTCGATCTTTTGCGGGCGGCTGCCTCCGGCCTTGCCGGGGCGCTCCTCCGGGCCCGGGTCGAGGCGAAGGGTTCGGCAAGGTCGGCCGAGGTCGGCCGAGGTCGGCCGCAGCCGCCGGATCTCCCTCAGCCTCATGGAAGATGCCCAGCGCGCGGTCGCCGCCGCCGAGGAAGCAAACCGCGCCAAATCGGATTTTCTGGCGATGATGAGCCACGAGATCCGGACTCCGCTCAACGGGGTGATCGGGTTCACCGAGCTTCTCCTTGGCGAGGACCTCCCCCCCCGGCAGGCAGAGATGCTCGCCACAATTCAAAGCTGTGGGGGATCGCTCCTGGCACTGATCAACGATATCCTCGACCTCTCGAAAATCGAGTCCGGCAAGCTGGCGTTTGATGTCGTCCCATGCCGCCTCCAGGACTGCGTGAGCGAGGGGCTGCCGCCTTTGAGCCGACGCTCCGCGACAAGAACCTTTCGATACATCAGGTTTTTTCCGATGGCCTTCCGGGGCATGTCCTTGCGGATGACAAGCGGCTCCGCCAGATCCTGTTCAACCTGATCGGGAATGCGGTCAAGTTCACGCGGGCCGGATCGATCTTCGTCAGGCTCTCCGCCGAGGCGGTCTCGGAGGCGCGGTTTTTTCTGGTCTGCCAGGTCGAGGATTCTGGAATCGGAATTCCGGAGGAGGATTTGGACACGATCTTTGATGCCTTCGCCCATGCCCGGAATGTCACACATCGGCAGTTTGGCGGCAGCGGTCTCGGCCTGGCGATTGTTCGGAGGCTGCTTCAGGCGATGGGGGGGGATATTTCCGCCCGGAGCACGTTCGGAAAGGGATCGGTCTTCACGTTCCGCCTTCCGCTCCTGCTGGCCGACCAGGCGGACGTGCCAGCCCCCGCCCGCTCGCTGCCCCCGCCCCGGGAAGACCTGCGACCCTTGCGACTGCTTGCTGTGGATGATGTGCCAACCAACCTTCGACTCCTCGCAGGAATCCTCAAAAAGCTGGGGTGTGAAGTGGAGCAGGCTTCGGAAGGCCATGAGGCGGTTGAAATGGCTCGCGCCCGGGCGTTTGACCTGATCTTTATGGATATCCTCATGCCGGTCTGCGACGGGGTTGAGGCGGCCCTTCTGATCCGAGAGATCGAACGTGAGGATCCCCTGAGGCAGCCGGCATTTATTGTTGCTCTGACGGCGGATGCGTTTGCGGAGAACCGGGACCGATGCCTTGCCGCAGGCATGGACGACTTTCTGACGAAGCCAGTGAAGGTCGCCTCGATCCGAGCGGTCGTCGAGACGGTTGCCGGCCGGTCAGGGCTGCGCGTCTGAACCGGCCTCGCTGCAGCCCGGCGCATACCCGGAGACAAAGGCGCTTCGAAACGACTCAAACGTGCCACCCAGGATGTGCTCGCGGGCCTGGCGCAGGAGGCCGACATAAAAGTGCAGATTGTGGATCGTCACGAGCCGCAGGCCCAGGATTTCTTCCGCCTTGATGAGATGGCGAAGGTAGGCGCGCGAGAACTCCCGGCACGCGGCGCAGGCGCATCCCTCCTCGATCGGGCCGGGGTCCTCGGCAAACGGGGCATTTTTCAGGTTGAGGGTACCCCGCGCCGTGAAGGCGGTTCCGTTTCTAGCCAGCCGGGTCGGCAGCACGCAATCAAACATGTCGACCCCTCTCGCCACCATCTCGATAAGCTGCGGCGGCGTCCCGAGGCCCATTGCGTACCGGGCGCAATCGGCCGGGAGGAACGGCACCGCGCTCTCGATGGCCCGGAACATCTCCTCCTCCGGCTCGCCAACGCTGACTCCCCCGATCGCATACCCGTCAAAGCCAATCTCAACAAGGGCGCGCGCGGAGCGCTCCCTCAGGTCCGGGTAGCCCGACCCCTGGGTGATGCCAAAGACAAGCGGACGGTCGCTCTTTGGCTTCCACCATTCCTGACAGCGCCGCGCCCAGCGCAACGTGAGATCAAGGCTCTTGGCCGCAGCCTCATGCGTGCACGGGTGCGGCGGGCATTCGTCGAAGGCCATCACGATATCTGACCCCAGATCGCGCTGGATCTGCATCGACGTCTCCGGCCCGATGAACGTCGGCGTCCCGTCAAGATGGTTCTGGAAATGCACGCCCTCCTCGGTGATTTTTCGCAGCCGCGCGAGGGAAAAAACCTGGAACCCTCCGCTGTCGGTCAGGATCGGGCGATCCCAGCTCATAAACGAATGCAGGCCGCCGAGCCGCGCGATCAGCTTCTCCCCGGGCCGCACATGGAGGTGGTACGTATTTCCCAGAATGACCTGCGCGTTGGCCGAGCGGAGCTCTGCGGGCGTCATCGCCTTAACCGTGGCCTGCGTACCAACCGGCATGAACACCGGGGTCTCGATATCTCCCCGACGGGTCCTCAGGATCCCCGCCCGCGCTCCAGCATTGCTGGCGACCAATTGAAAAGCCTTCATCGGGACGCAGTTTTGTCAGCCGCCGCGGAATGTCCAGCGATCTTGCGCGGCGGGCCCCAGAAGGGGCGCACGACGCCAAAGTTACCGGGGGTCATGCGGCTTTCTGGTCTCTGGCGAGCCAGAGGTCGTCAAATCGGTTGCTCAGCAGGAAAGTTCGGAGGTCCAGGACGTTCTGCGCCCCCTTGACGG
>Ga0247837_1000529_pt1 | contig 80724 bp, 62 predicted proteins | sample LaCtaG_2_FD_187115 | JGI IMG/M metagenome (GOLD analysis project Ga0247837, IMG submission 187115) | Freshwater microbial communities from meromictic Lake La Cruz, Castile-La Mancha, Spain - LaCruzMarch2015_14.5m | ecosystem: Environmental > Aquatic > Freshwater > Lake | place: Spain: Castile-La... | reverse complement strand
CCCTTGCATTGGTGGTGGACGAGGTACGTTTCCAGGCTGCTGATATTGATTTCCTCCTTGCATTTGGTTGAAAGCAGGCGCTCCCCCTTGCATCTGTGGAGGATTTCCTCCCTGCATTTGATTGAAGGCAGGCATCCCCCCTTGCACTTGTGGAGCAGGATTTCCTCCTTGCATTTGGTTGTAAGCAGGCGCTCCTTGCATCTGCGGGGCGGGATTTCCCTGCATCTGATAAGGTTGCTGCATTCCAAGCTTGCCCATGGCAGGCTGTCCCTGCTGACCTGAGTACTGATTCGGACCAGGATTGGACATACCAGGCTGAAACTGTCCAATGGGCTGCGGCATGGCAGCACCAGGGTTACTATCACCGAGAGAAGGATATGGAGAAGTAACTCCGTAGGCTGGCTGCGAGTTCGGATTTCCAGGTGCCATAGGCTGATAGGGAGTGCCAGGCTTGAAATTACTCATCCCTCCAGCATTCCCCGGGTTCTGCATTTGATTAGGCTGCATTGGTGCAGGTCCTCCCATGTACGACTGATTCGGCCCTGGATTGGGTCTGTTTTGCGGCATCCCACCGTATTGAGGGGGCTGCGCTTGTCCCGTTGTTCCAGAAGGATTGCCCATAAGCTGTAAGCCTGTAGGCTGCTGCATAGGTGGTGCGCCTTGGAAATTGCCAGCGCCTTGGAATTGCTGGCCCTGCTGATTCGGATAGGTCTGGCCCATTGCTCCGAACTGCCCTTGCGGACCCTGGGGTCCTGGCTGACCTGCACCTAGATTGGGCTGCGCTCCTACTTGGTAAGGCTGGTTCGGGTACTGCCCTGCTCCCTGCTGTCCATACATTATTATGGTCTACAATTCCTCTAACATCTAACTAGGTTTGTCATGGAGCTGGCTGCTTCCGATGTCTACTCGAGGCCACGGAGAGGTGTGTAGAGGCTTATTACATCTTGAAATGGGCTGTGGAAGCGGTCGTTTCGGGTCTGAAGAGTCGTCCCTAGCCTCTAAGCAGCTGCCTACAGGCTTCGAAGTCCTCTCGGTTCCCCTCACTCTCAACTGTATCTTTCGCTACACTTCCTACTCTACGCCCCTCACAAACTCGCAGTTCTCAATCATCTCATCCTCTCTGCACCTCGTTTCTTCCCTCCAACTCGACCTGATTGCACGAGAGTGGCTGCTGCAGAAGAGCATTCACACGCTTATCATAGTGGCAATTCTACTAGGAAAAGGCTCACTCCACACCAAGGCCACTAGTCTATTCGAGGCTTTCGACCCTGCCGCCCGAGGCCAGCTCGAGGAAAGCAAAGTGAGCGAGCTCCTCACCCACCTCTTCCAAGTGGCCTGCAAGTTGCTGAAACTGCTCTACGTAGGGTTGGATATTGCAGAAGAGCAGTACTTCGAGCGCTTGGAGCGCTGTCTGCCCATGGCCCGCACCATGGCCAAACTGAGGCTAATGCCGCGGTCCGGCGCAACGTCCAAAGCCTACTTCGTCACTCGAATGTGCGATTACGAGGATGGACAACTGCTCAGTCCCGCAGGTCTGCGGAAGTACCTACGCGACCAAAGCCCCCTGGTCAAGCCTTTAGCAGTTCCTCAGACTTAGTCTCTGCGCATAGAAGCGTCTAATCGTACTTGCGACTTCCCCATTGGTCTCCAGCAGTGCAGCCAGCACCTCTCCCTCCGACACACATCCGTCCGCTGCCTGTTCACAGCACTGGATAAGCTGCAGGAACTTCTCAGGGATTTCCTCGGACTCGCAACGGATGCGGGTGTCTTCCAGCAGGTCAGTGGGCGGGACTTCGGGCAAAGTGGCTTTGCGAGGAGTGAAGAAGTCAGTGAGAAGGACTCGCTTTAGGGGCTTTGAGTTCTCTTCAGGGATTGACTCGAGGTCGGGTTTGCGTTTTGCGGTTTTCCGCTGCTTTGATCCTTCGCCGCCGAAAGGTAGTTTCCGGGTTCCCGCCTCCATATGGAAATCGACAATTTACACACTGAATCCTAATAAGCCAAAATGCAAAGAAAGGTTTCTAAGCGAAATAGTCGAAATCCGTGATCCGAGTTCTATTGCCGGATGGAGAAATCTTGCTATCTTCCATGTAGACCTGCACACTGATTTCCGACTGAGATGCATGCGCCAGGGCCAGTAAACGCTTTAAGTCGTCCTTCGTGACGCTATGCACATAGGGGATTAGAAGAGTGTTGAGGGAAACGTCTTCTCCTTGCAGGAGGAAATCGAGAGTCTGGTAGTGCCAGTTTTGCAGGGTTTCCGGGCCGACTTGCAGGGCATTTAGCACAGAGTCTTTAGCGTTGTTTAGGTCAGTTTCAGTGAGAGTCTCCAATTTCCCATTGTAACTTATCAAGAACTCCTCGATTCTCGCATCCATCACATGCGGGGGTTGATATCCTCCCTGTATTATTACCATTAGATATAGGTGGCCGTAAGCTGAGCCAGTAACTCCATCCACCAAATACCCTAGTTGCTGCTTATTCCTCAACTCGTCAAAAGCTCCATACCGGAAAAACTGGTTCAAGACTTTGGCTGCTGCCAGCAGGGAGTTGGAGCTGGGGCTTAGACTGTACCAGTTGATAACTGCATGCGTCGAACTGGGAGTCAGCACTTCTTGGTATACATAAGAACCACTGATTTCGTTGAGACTGGGAGCAGGATATGTCCCGGAGTGCCGGCTATCGGCCCATTCTTTCAGGATATCAGCAACTTTGGTGGTTTCCTTTAAGTCGATATTTCCTGATACAAGCACTATAGCGTTTCCTGTATTTACCACTTCTCTGTAGAATTCCTCCACTTCCCCCAACTTCACTTCTTCCAGCGCCGCCAGCAGCTCCGAATCTAGGCAATTCCCAGCCACTATCAATCGCTTCAGGTATGCAGAAGCGAGCTCATAAGGCTGTTTCCCGCCTTTGTTATCAAGTTTCGCCTTCAAGTCTTCATACAGCAGTGCGAAGTACGAGTTGGACGAAGGCGGAATGACTGCCAAGGCGGCTTTTGTTGCATTGAAAATGAGGGTGTTAGGGGCACTTATGGTAATAACCAGGCCTCTGCCTGCTTTACTACCTTCCATTATAAATACCTCTATATTCACTCCTACGCCCCATTGAGCCGATTTCTCCTGAAACAGGTATTTCAGCTGCGCGGCATAGAGACGGGTCAGGACCTGGCTACTGGCGGAGGCAGGACTGGGCAGGAAAAGGGACAAGTAGGCGCAAGGTCGGTTGTAACTGATGTCGAAAGAGTGCCAAATCTGCAGAGATTTCGAGGAAAAGAGGGGAGTGGGTATTGAGGCGCAGTCAGGACAGGTCTGAATAGCGATTTGGACGTCAGATGAGAGAGTGGCGGTGGGCAAGAAGGGAGTTAGCTCCAATTCGTCCGATACGAGTGTTTCAGGGAAGGCGAATAAGTCATAGGAAATATCGTAAAAGTGTTCTGATTGAGAAAATTTGATTTTTTCTCCTAGAAACGTGTCTCCTTTTGTCCAAGTAGAGGACATAAAGACTCCTATGCAGTTTTCCAGCGTCATAAATTTCAATCCCTCCCTAAATTTCGCCAAATCGACCGTATCTTGCAGGTCAAACCCAGCCAAATACTGCTCCGGCGGGAAAGTAAGCATATTAAAGCCTATGCTTTCAACAATATCCCAGGCCGAAAAGTCCTTTCCATAGTTAAAATCAGTCAATTTCTTGGCTTTAAAGTGGCTCCAGGCCTTTTGCAGGTCCGATTTCACAGAATTCCGCAGTCCGGCAATATAGGCCAATACCCGCTTTATCGCATCTTCCCAGTGCACAAAGCCACTTTCACTGAGAGTTAACTCCACGTATAATAGACTTCCGTCCTTTACTGACTCCAACAGGCCGGAGGCTGCGTCTAGCACCAGGCCTTCCGTCATGAGGCCTTGTCTCAGGCCTCCTGGTCCCTGGTTATTGAGTAGAAAGGCGAGGAAATCGACAGGCTGCGCTTCCAAGTCTGCATATTGCGCTTCCAATGTCCAAACTAGAATCAAAGTATGTCCGGGAGTGATACTGGTAGTAAGGGCTAAATGGCCTGTGGAGTTGTATAAGGGCTGAGGGGGGGCAGACTCTACCTGGCCTCTAGGGACCTCGGCAAAGAGGAGATTAGCCCAGGCTTCCATGTGGGCAAGGGTGTGGTTTCCGTATAGCACTAGGCGCATGTTCCCTGCCACGTAGTTCTTGTCTCGGAAGTTTTTCGCTTTTTCGTGCAACTTTGTAACATTAGCCAGAGTTTCAATACTGCCGATATGGAAGCCGCTGAAAGGATGGTCCGGACTGGCCAAAACTTGCAGTAGTCTCTGCATTCTATAACTGTCCTGGAAAATGGTGTTTTCGTACTCGGAATTGACAGCCTTAATTTCATCCTGCACTCTGCTTTCAGGGAAAAGCGGACTAGTAAAGAAGCCTGAAAACACATCCAGCACTTTCTCAAAAGCCTCAGTCTTCACATCGAACAAAAACACAGTTCCCTCACTTGCAGTAAACGCATTCGTACGCCCCCCGTTCTCATTAACCAGCCCCATAAAGTACCCCTTCTCCGGGTACCTCCCAGAGCCTATGAAGAGCAAGTGCTCCACGAAGTGGGCGAGTCCCGGCACCTCTCCGTCACTAAATTGACCTGCGGCGACACTCATTGCGGCTGCAGACTTGCTGGCCTGCGGGTCAGCGACCAACACCACTTCCAGTCCGTTGCCTAGCAGGACCATTCGCTGCTGCACTGCGAAGTGGGGAGGGAAGGTGATGTGCAGGGAGGAGGGGGAGCTGGAATAGACGTATGTGGCTCCGAGGCAGCCCAGGACGAGTAGGCAAACGGCGATGCCTATAGCTACCCCTGCTTTCGTCTTGTTTGTGGGCTCATCTGGCAGCTGCTGGTACTGCGGGTCCGCCATCTATTGTCTCCCCATTCACAAGCGGCTAATAATGGAGCTGACTCATGAGGCGGAGGCCGGACAGCTGGTTCCTATGTCGCCTGCTTTTCAGGACCTGTGGAACTGGGCGCTTGCGCAGGGCGTCACCTGTCCTAAGCTGCAGTACCCTGTCCGCTTTGGAGCAGGGTACCTGGGCGCCCAGGCCACCAGTCGACTCGAGCCCTCCGAAGCAATCGTATCCGTTCCTCGCAAACTCATGCTGAACATCCGCTACGCTGAAGAGTCCGAAGTCGCAGCAGTGTTCCAAGCCCACCCAGAAGTCTATACGAGCCCAGACCTGGAGTGTGAGGACATAAAGATAATCACCTACATCCTGGGGGAACTGAAAAAGGGCAAGGACAGCTTTTGGTACTTCTTGCTGAGGGCACTGGAGAAGGATGTGGAGGTGCTGTGTGACTGGACGAGGGAGGAGATGGAGTTGCTGCAGGACTCGGAGTTGATCAGGGAGTCGGAGTGGAAAATGGACTATATCAAGACGAATTGGTACCAGTTAGAGCCGGTGCTACAGCGCTATCCGGCCTTATTTTCCCCTGAAGACCTCACTTTTGAGACATTTTATTGGCTGTGGAAGTCACTTTCTACTCGGGCTTTCGGGAAGTACAACCCCTCGTGTTCCCTAGTACCCTTGGCTGACCTGGTGAATCACGCCTATTGCCACTCCTACTACATCATTGGAGACCCTGACGATAGTGTGGGCGGGGCGCCTGATACTTGCGTGCTTGATACGTCCTATCAGGACTCTGACGCTTTCCCCCCTCCCCCAAAATTCCAAGACCTGCTGCCTATTTCGAAAGAAGCCTTGCTGATTGCGCAGGAGAAGTATGAGGAAATGCAAGCAATAGCCGAGAGCATCCAAGCGGCTTTAGACAAAGAAGAGGCTGAGGAAGTATGGGGCGGTCCCTGGGACGTAGACGAAGAGGCAGAGCCAGTGTTCAGCCTGCGAGTAGGGTCGAGAGAGGCCTATGAAGCCGGATCTCAGCTCTGTCTGTTCTACGGACACTATTCAAATCGGCAGTTATTGCTGCATTACGGCTTCGCAATGGAGGAAAACATGTTCAATTACGCCAGAATATGCATTCCCCTGCAAGCAATGACCAACAACCTTCCCTTGGTCCAGCATCTCCATGCAGCAGCCCTGTCGAAAGCCTATTATTTCCGCATACAGCAGTACGAACTGTGCACTAACCTGCTCCTTAAAGTCAGGGCGCTTCTTTGGGACCCTGTGATTCATAGTGCGGAAGCCTACTTCTATCCCCGTGATGTAGCGCTAGAGGTTGCCAGCATTGACAAGACGATCAGTCTGTTGGAGGGGGAGTTGGGGAAGTTCCCTACCACAGTCCAGGAAGACGAAGACAGAAAGCGCACAGCGGAGTCCCTGCGAGTCCACTTTGCGGTGAGCAGTAGCATAGGTCGTGTACCGTCTAGGCCTCAAAAAATCCTTAGTGCACCAGTGCTTCCTACTCCGTTCCCTCCGAGACGCACTCAGCCTCACACTGACCTCAAACAAAACACTAGCAGAAGCGTTAGAGACACTACCAGCGGGCGAGTACTACGAAGCAGGCGTGGTGTCTGTGAGAAAAGCACTGTCCAAGTACCTGGCCCAGCTAGTCCCCTCCTAAGTTCGCTTTTCCAGCTCTCTCCAGGCCGCCAGGACCACTTCGTGTCCCACCTCCGCCTTCCTCAGCCGAGTCTGCAGTGTGTCTGTCTGTCTCCGTAAAACTTCTAGGTGGCTTTTGAGAGTGAGGAGCAGGGCGCTGTCGTGGGTTTGTCGCTGGGTGAAGAGGGCTGGGTCGAGGTCTTCCAGCATGTCCTCTATCCCTCTGATGCTCAGACGCTTGTGTTCGTGGGGCAAGATGGGGTGATTGGTGCGTGTAGGGACAGTCTTGGCAATCGCTACTAAGGTGGGCAATCGCTGCCTCACCTTGTTCCAAGCGCTAGTCTCTTTCTTCTGCGCAGGGTGTTCCCGCAAGTACCTCTCCAGCACAAACGACCGAATGCACTTCTCTGCTGTGAGCGGCAGCGCCCTCGATGCAGAAATGATAGATTTGCGCTTCCTGTACTGTCCATTGTCTTTGAATATAGACTTGAGCACAGTGTCCCACTTCGAGGCTTTCGGCTGCTCGACAGAACTGCGCCGAGAGTCCAGCTTTTTCCACATTTTCCGGAAATTCTGCTTCTTGACCAGGTCCTTCGCATGGTGCCAGAGCCTCGATTTCACGACCGGCTCCATCCTTTCCTCCGCCGATGCTTCTATTTGCACCACCGAGGTCTGCCTTCTGGCCCTGGCCAGCTTCGACAAGGGCTGACTAGGAGCCAGTACATCCGCCTTCCGGGCTTCCAGGTCCGTGCACCGCAGCAGTGCAGTTTCCTTGATTTCCTCTGCGAGTTTCGGGAAGTCCTCCATCATCTTCAAGAACTTGCTTTTCGGCTGCACCAGTAACTCCGCAGACTCAGTGACTACTCTCGTAGTGGCGATTCTCAGTCTCCCGGCTATAATCTCGATTTCCCCGAAGTAGGACCCTTGCACGAAGGTCTTGAAAGTCTCTCGGTTGTCTGCTTCGAAGGTGATTCTGCCTTCTGTGATGTAGAAGGTTTCTTCAGGGAAATCGTGCTCTCGGTATACGCAGTCGCCCCTTCTCAGCAGGACGTTGCGGAGCCCTGGCACCACGGAGGCGATGAAGGCGGGGTCTTTGTCTTGGAAGAAGAAAACCTTCTGCACGTAGTGGTGGTACAGGTAGAGAGATATTTCGGTGCGCAGGAAGGCGGGCAGTTCCTTCATCACTGCTTCACGGTCAAAGCGCAGCAGGAACTTAGTGGGCAAGTTGCGATAGAGGAAATTCAGCACTTTCTTCTCGGTTTCGATCGGCATTTTGGTCATTTTCACTAAATCTGCAAGTGCGTCCAGTCTCTGCGACAGGTACAAGTTCTTGCGGTCTGTGCTGGACATCATAGTTGAGAAGTTGCTAATCGCATACGAGTAAAAGCCCACTCCAATACTCAGCAAACAGATCGCATAGCACCTTTCCAACATAGTGTACGCCACAATGTCCCCAAAGCCCACAGTCGCAATGGTCGTGAGGACGAAATAGACTGAAGTAATGTACAGCTCTGCAGCCGGCTGGTCCTGCAAGTCGTACCGCACCACCCAGCTGTCCTTGTCGAAGTCTGTGAGTTTGGCAGTGAGAAACCAGAGACAGGCCACTATGTGGGACAGGAGCATGCCGAGGACTACGAATTTGAAGAGTTTCAGTAGGCCTGGGTTCAGACTGGCAGTCCGCATGAAGAACTCCACACAGGACCTGCCTCTAGACAACTGGAACGCCTTGAAGATGCGGAAAATGCGCAGGAGACGGTAAAGCCGGGGTAGACGGATAAGCCGGACGAAGGAGTTGTAGCGCAGGCTGGTGTTCCCCGCAGCTTGCAAGTCCAGTAACTGGGAGGGGAAGCAGGAAATGAAGTCCACCGCGAACCAGCCGCGCAGGTAAGTCAGAGCGATTTGACGTTTACTAACAATGAGTTTGTTGTCACTATCGTAATAGGCACTGAAGAAGGTAAGCACCAAGTCGCACGCGAACAGGAAGTTGATAATTGCCTCCAGCACTTCCCACGTGATGGAGGTGTCTTCATCCAGGAAGGACAAAGTGTAGGGAGTCACAGTTGAACTCCACAGCAGGAGAAACGATATCACCAGGCCGAAGACTTGCCTTAGTCTGCTGTGGGGCAGCAGCACGAAGGCCGCTTTCTTCATATGCAGCGTTTTAAAGCGTTTGAGGCCTGACTTGAGAGAGTAGTGAGAGGCGGAGACTCCGTAGGTGTGCACGTCTCGCGACAAAGCCGCCATTCTGCCCAGCACAGTCGTGGCGATGCGGAGACGCCGCCATAGGTACTGTGTTCTAGCGGAGGATTTCATTATGCACACATAGAGAGTGTCTACGGGAAATGGACTAGCAGCCTGGGGTTTTGAGACGTTGGGAAGATGCAAAGCATTGCTGTGGACGAAGCTTGATTTTGGACTTGAGAAGTTAGGCAGATCCCAATGATTTACAAACACAGCACATCGAGTAAGGACGTTTTGTCTCTCTTTCAGCCTTGAAATATGGCCTCTGAACTAGAGGTTCGTCCAGCCCTCCCCTCGGACCTGCCGCAGATTTTGCAAATCATCAATTACTGGATAACTACCAGCCCCTTAATTACTCGCGAAATCCCCATGAGCCAAGCGGACCTCTCAGAGCTATATCGCAAAGTCAAAGTCCAGGGTCTGCCCTTCATAGTCGCCTGTCCTGCCCATCAGAGCAACATAGTCTACGCCTGCTACTTCACCTGGCCGGAAATGACTCGAATGCTTAACCTGCCAGGCGTAATGCTTGGGGGCGTCTACAGCCACCCTGGGGTAAAAGGAATGAATCTGTTCCGAGTGATGCAAGTCAACTTTCTGCAGGCACTGCATCAACTCCCCTGGTTCCGTGGCGTTATCGCAGAGACTAGTACTCTGAACGCCACTGGGAATCAAAGAATGCGAGAGTTTCCCGCAGTCGGCAAGTCTGCTCCTTTTGTCCTTACAGGTCTGGCAGTGAAGCAGGGGAAGTGGGTAGATCAGCGCTGGTTCTATATCTGCAAAGCTGCATCCGTGCAGATGCGGAAGGATTATGAGGACTTGCTGAGTGTCAAGGTCTAGACTTACTAAGAATAGGGAGGGATTCTGGCCTGAAGGAAAGCAGCTTCTTCATACAGAATATCACGATAGGCAGTCCAAAACCTATCAAGCTTTTTACAAATCATAGTGAAAAGGAGAGAAATGCGACTAAAGTCGGCGAACTACCTTAAAATCCTTTGAGTTTCTGAGGTATTTGCAGTGTATTCAAACTTATGTATTTGTCTTCGTAAAGCCCGACTCCGCTGATAATAGCGATGTATGGGCAAAGGTAAACTCTCAACGCTGTAATGCCGATTTTCTTCTAAGGAAAGCCAGGTCTCTGTCATCGTTACTTCTCATAACAGCCATTTAATATAGTGCACTGAAACTGCAAAACACAGCAAAGCTCTATAGACTATTAGAAAGAAGCCAAAACATTGAGGTGATTATTGCAACTTTTGAAAGAAAGAAGGAGTTTTAGAAGGGAAATAAATGGCTTTGCGGAATTCTATGCAAATTACTCACATAGCTATTAACATCAAAGAAGGGGAAATGAACTCGGAGTCTAGCGAATACACCATGGGATTGGGAGTATGGAGGGACATTCTCTATAAATACATCTAATTTCAACTTCATCCTCATGCTTGACAATTAATGTTTCTGTGATTTCTACAAGCAGAGACTGCGTACTTGCAAAAGCGTATAGCTCTACATTGTATGCGAAAAGTGTATGTGTCAATAGGGAATTTAGTAGGATACATCACTGAGTTGTATCGAAAAGTCGAGACTTTGGGCTTGCCTTTTCTGTTAGCTTGCCCTGCGGGCAGATAAATCTGATATACGGCGTTTATTTCGCTTGGCTGGAAGTGGTAAGGCCTATAAGGCTTTCGGCTTGGTCTCTGGCACTCTCTACTGTCGGTCAGGCATCAAAGGACTGAACTTGTTCCAACATATGCAGGGTGAATGCATTTGTACAGTTCATAAGCTGCCCTGGTTTCGAGGAGCTATGCGTGAAAACGGCACAATGCTTCGGAAATAGACCATTTTCCCACGGTCGGCCACCCTCAAGTTGTCATTAGATAAATACTATATTCTTTCCTCGTATATTGCCCTGTGTAGTAATTCCTGGGGTGGCAGTCGCTTGAAAAGGAGGGAAAGTCTCTCCGACCTAAGTTTTAGTGTATGGAAATCCCTCCTTCACATAAACTTCTTACAACCAGAGGCTTCCCTTTGACTACTACAACCTCCACTATATCCTTTATGCAAGTAGCTGCTTTGATCTAGCGACTGTAAGAGTCATAGGCAAGCCTAAGTATGAGGAGTCTCAAGAGTGGTGCTGACTTCGACTACTTCGCCAGTGCGGTCATCCACCACTTCCTGCATTGAGTCCTTGTACACAGGCTTCGTAGGGACTGAGGGGACTGGGGAAGTAGGGGCAGGGACTGCGGCGGGAGTATGGCTTTTGGGCTTGGCGGCCTGGCGCTGTCGCTTGCGCTGTATCTTCACCTTGTCCTGGTGCGAGCGGTGGAACTGGCGTAGGAAGGCAGTGCGTTCGTCTGCGTCAAAGGCGACCTTCTTCTTCCCCATATATCTACTAGGAATGACTCTTGTCGTACCAGCCGCGGACCTCAGCCTTGAGTTTCCCCTTGTCCTCCAACGCCCTCTTCAGCTGCTGCTGTAGCTGCGCCTTGGTCTCATTCAGTCCCCTCAGCAGTTCCTCCCCATTCGAGTCCTGTTCAATGATGTCCAGTAGAGTGGACCTGTGCAAGTTCAGTAGTTCTGAGAACTTCGTGCACACAGCTTCTTGATATGTAGCGAGCACTGCTGCTTCTCCGCCGTCCAGTGCGAAGGACTGCGGCCTGCTTTGAGGGCGGAAGTGAGGGGATTGCCACACATGCGGCAGGGACTCTGTAGGTCCGAGAGTGTTCTCTTTGGTGGGAGGCCGGGGAGAGGGGATTTCCTCGTTTTCGGAGCTGCTGGAGTAGCCGGAGTCTTCGTGAGGGTGGGAGGGCTCGACAGGGGACACAATGAAGCGGCCGACCTTGGTCTGCACTCTGCTCATATTGCTTTAATCAATGCATGCTTATGTGCTGCTATTTCCGCCCAATGCAGCCCTTGCTAGGCCTCTCTATGGGCAGCGCTCAGTCCATATTGCCAATGGCTAATTAATCCATGGGAAACGGATGCTGTAGTGGAGATCGCAAGGCGGACTTGGCCTCTCCCGAGAACTCCCACCTACAAGAGCTACTGGCGGCTTGCAAAGACGTGGAATCCGCCCTGCCCCGGCTCGAGAAAGAGACCAATCGCACTCGCCAAACACTCAATTACCTGACAGCGGAGACTGAAGCAGTGGATAGTGAACTGCAAGCCACAGCTGAAGAGCGTAAAAAGCTGCTCGAAGAACTCGAACGTTCCCCTCCCTCCACCAGTCTATTGCGCCAGCGCAGCAACCGAGGCCTGCACAGGACTCTCAGCGGCCGGGTTATCGACCCTGTAGAAGTCCTGCTCAAACATGTACTCGGCCTCAACGAGCGAGTTACTCAAATGACTGCCAGGTTCAGCAAGGCACAGAGTCAGCTGGAAATCAACGTGCACAACTCTTTGCAAGTGTTGCTTGCTGACCTTGATAATCTTAATCGTGCACAAGAGCCTCTGTTGAAGTCTGGTTTGGAGAGTGAGCGGGAACTGGCGGCTGTCAGTTCTTCTAGGCCGGGGGCGCTGCTGGGGAGACTGGTGATGTTGGAGAAGGAGTTGGAGGAGATGAGGAAATCACTGAGGTCTGCGGAAGACAAGGCGTTGGTGAGAGTGAGGGACTTGGAAACGGCGGGGAGGGAATTGGCTTTGATGCAGACTGGGCTGGAAGCTAACGCTCGAGCCAGAACTTTGGATGAGCCCCAGGCTAAAGAAGATTCCCGCTCTCCTGCCCGCAAGCCGTTTTCAATCCAGTCCACTCCAATCATGACTATCTCCGCCTCTCCCCGCAACTCAGCCGAGGAGTTCTACCTGCAGCAGCTGCAGACACTGCGCGAGGAACTCAACTCCGAGCAAGAACGCTTGCTGCAGGCTGAAAGAGGCAGTGTGACGCTGAAAGACTCGTTGCATGTGCATCAGAGACAGGCGACTAAGGCGAAAGCGCAGGTGTTGGTAAATGTGTGGCGACTGCTGGAGTCGAGGGCGGGGATTAGGACTATGGGGAAGTGGAAGTTGAGGGTGGAGCAGAGCAGGATGGAGGAGGAGTTGAGGACGTATGAGGTAAAGATGGAGAAACTAGGGAACCGGAGGAAATTCACTCGCTTGGTGCAAGTGCTGGACAAGTTCCATAGATTCACGCAGGAGAGATATTGGCAAAAGTGGAAAGAAACGCAGATTCGGCTGTCCTACAAAAGTCTATTTACTGGACCTCCCTCTATCCCTAAGCAGACTCACCTACAGATAGATGAAAAGAAGCCACTGAAATCTGCCCGGCCTAATCAGGTCCAAGTTCAAGCCTTAATATCTGCTTTCAACAGGGTCAAAGGACGACTAGTGCAAGATACAATGTCACTCATGCGGAATCTGTACCGCTACAACAAGGGAGGACGAATACTGAAGCAGGGTATTTGGTCCGCTCACAGCCAGGCCTTGGTTTCCGCCCTAATCGCCCTCAAAACCAACGCTCTTCACATGCACTCTTTCCAGTCCTTGGAAGCCTCCAATTCCTCGATAGATGAGTTGGGGGAGACTGTGAAAGACCTGCCTTCTTTGCCTCTGCCTGGCTCTAGGTCGCCCATTGATGGGTCGGACGCTTCGGATGAAGCTGTGCATGTGGATGAAGGCAAACGCAGGACTTTGGTGCATGTCGGGCAGTTCAAAAGGTCCACCACAGTGCAGTTCTCGAGAACCTCGCTCTAGCCTAGTAGCGATTAGAGCATGGAGCGACTAATCTGCCTGTCCGCCTTGGAAGTCCGCGGGGGCGTGGTCGGGCGAGGCTTGCGGACTATAGGACTGCGCTCGAAGGGCGGCGGCGGCGGGTTGCGCTGTGCGAACTCCTCCACCCCAGCAGTGTTCCCCCACATGTTCGGCTGCCAGCGGCCCTGTATGCTCGGCCGCACGCTGTACACCTTCGCTCCTGCATGCTTCCACGCCTTGTGTCCCACCTGACTCCTCACCGCTTCCAACGTCCTCATCACTTCCCCATCACTCAGGTTCCTCAGACTAACAGTCCTGCACCACCCGTTCACGTACTCAGTGCGGATGTAGGGGTGGCGGCCGCGGACCTGGTAGGCTTCGAGCTTGATGTGAGGGTTGCGGTCGAGGAAGTCTTCGAGTGCGGGGGTTTGCAGCAGACTGCGCACGCCCTGAGAACTGCCGCCGAAGTCGCAGAACTGGAGCTTGATGTTACGGAGTTGAAAGATGCCCCGGACGGCCATGTTTGCATAGAGAAAGACCCAGTGTTTAGCAATGCACACAAACAGCCCACTCCAGTCTCCTGTCAGGACAGCTAATAAGTAATATGTCAGAAGTGGTCATTCAGAGCGTGGAAACTGGTCTAACGGCCCTGTTTCAACACATCTACGAGACCAACTGCGAACTGGACGGCGAAGAAGTGACTCCAGAGGACCGTCTGACTCTCACTGAACTCAGTCCGTTGGAAACCCTGGAGAACCTGAAAGACCTGACAGAGAGTCTGCTTGGGGCGAAAAGGCAGTTAAAGCGCACAGACAAGGCGGAGTTGGCAGAGCGATGCGACCAGTTTGAGCGACTTCTGCAGAAGTTGGAGGGCGAGGTGAGGACGCATATACGAGTGGAGCAGCAGTTAAAGCTGCATGCGGAGGCGACGCAGGCTCGGCTAGAGGAGTTGCAGCTCCAGCGAAGCAGTGCTGAACACCCCAAGGAAAACCTGTCTCATAACCGTATTCTCAGTGTTGGCGGAGAAGCCTGCTCTACAGGTCTGGCAGAGCGCAAGCATCAAATCTTATTGCAGCTCGAAAAGGAGTGCAGTGACCTCAAGTCCGTCTTCGCTCAGAAACGGGCGGAGTACGAGCGGACGAAGGGAGACTACGAGCGGCTGCTGAGAGAAATGCAACTGAATCGCCTACGACCCGGCAAAGAGAACTTCCCTAAGAACTCCAGTACTGAAAAGCCCACTAAAGCACTGGAGCGGCCCTTCACTGACCGCTCCAAATCCCTCAAGTCGGAATCACCCTATCAGCCTGTGCTGCGGGCTGCTTCCAAGTCTCGGCTGGAGGCGAGTGAGGCGTTGCGCTTCAAAGCACACCAGCGTTCTGACTCCGAGCGCTGCAAGTCGCTGACCAAAGTTGGTAGTAAGCCCACTAAATGAGCTGGTTGTAGACCTGGCTTCAGTAAGTCTCCTGCTGGACTATGGAAATGCACTTAGTAGTCAGATGAAGGAAAGAATCGTTCTGATGTGCCATACGTTAATCTGGCTTTCGAGTTTATATACGTTCTAATAAGGTCAAAGAGCGGGTAGTCAACTTTTGAATAAATGCGAAGTCTGCAGCCTGCCTCACTGCCTGTCCGCCGACCAAAGCAGGCAAAAGACCCCTCAACCCGCTCTACAAGTCCCGAAAACAAGGAAAACCAGGACCCAAGACACCAAAAGCATCAAAGCTGCTTCACCCTCTCTCAGAAAGAAAGCACTTTGCAGGACCGGGCTGCCAGTCCTTCCCCAGTTTCCACTATAGTGGAGTACGCCTCCTCAGAGTTGGACAAGTCTGCACTGGGTGCTTTGCCTGGACGAGTTTACTGTGGGAACTGCCGCACGACAGTGACTACTACAGTGCATTTGCACCTCCCTAGTATTCCTTTGTATGTGCTATTTAGCTGGCAAGCGCTGTGCTTGCTTGGGGAAATGGGACAGTGCTGCGCTCAGGAATCCCTGCTCAGATATCAGGAAATCAGACACCGCTGTCGCCGCTGTGACCGCCTATTGGCCTGCATTTCCCCGGCCTAAAGCACTGCTATCCAGGCCTGTCTAGTAGCAGTAACTGATACAAACACATCTTTTCCTCAGTCACTATTACATGTGTTTCCCTGTAACATCAGGTCAATAGATATGGAACTCAGAGGAAGTCCGCAAGTCCCAGGGTTCTCCGCTGACCTGGACGCACCCTCCAGTCTGTATCGCTACGGTAGACGCATGTTTGCAGTGCACAAAAACATGCACTCTGCAGGCTTCATTGGAGTATCAGAGGCTGTCACAGTCAGACATCAAAGGAGCTTGTTGGAGTACTTGCTTGAGAAACAACGGGCTCGGTCTCTATCAGCCCTCCGTCCTTTGCCTCCCCTCCGCCAGCCCACCAAAGCCCAAGACCCTATTTCCTCGCCCGCCTCACTCCCCCGAGTCAAGTCCGCACTGAACCTCCCACAGCCCCGCAAGTCCTCCCCTCCCCCCAAAGACCCACCCTTCGCTGCAGTGCTGTCTCGTAAAGTGGAGAGACGGCAGGAACCCTTTTCCCTCGAAGCCGTGCAAAATCGACTCTTCGCAGGGCCGAAATACACGAAAAGACACCCGAGAATGGACGTGTACAACCCCATAACGGGACTGAAGAATGAAGAGGCGTACAGGCAGGTACTGACAGTGAGGAAACATCACAGGAGGGGGGCAGTGCTGCCTGAGTAGCTACAGAGTGCTAGATATCCTTTCAAAGGTCTGTGTTAACGGTAAAAAGACAAATTACCAACTCCTTTTACATCATTTCTCTCTGTATTTCTCATTGCGCCTTTTCAGCGTCACAGCGTCCGTCGCCAGGGAAAAGCCAGTCCTCCGCACCCTCCTGAACTGCCTCACTCCCAAGTCATAGCGGTAAAAGCACAGCACCAGCTCAGCCCCCAGGCAGTCCGGACAGGCCCCAGCTCCATACACCTTCCTTACAGTCTCACTATTGGGCTGGAACTCATATAAGCCCAGCAAAGTGTGAGAAACCGGGGTTAGGAGCAGGATAAAAGTGCATACTGATGGGAAAGCGTCGATTGCGTGGAAAGCTGCCTTGCGCTGAGTGGTGAAAAGAGCGCCAGGACAGCAGGAGTAGGCGATAGCGCTGCGAATTAGCTTGCGATTGGAGGGCATTGGGGCAGTTTGCTGCCTGTAGGCCCGCCGCTCCTTGCTGGATGCCACCACGCTGTGCTCTTCCTTGTAGGCAGAGATGGTCTCTGCCTTGGATGCAGCTCGCAAGAACTCCTTCCCCCTGCCTTCCCCCATCACTGGGTCTTTCCCAGTGCCTAAATAGGCCCTCAGTAGACTCCGCTTCAGCCAGGCCTTATCAGTGTCCCGCTGTTCACTCTGCCTAGTCCTTACGCTGCTTTCCAAGTGCTCCCGGATAAGTCTGATTTGCAGGTCCACTTGCAGCTTGAGCAGTGCGGAAGGGTCCTCTTCGTCCAGGATGGAGACCAGAGAGGAGTGCAGGGGCAGAGAGGGACGGTGGACAGGGAAGGGGAGAGAGGAGGTGCTAGAGGGACTGGGAGGCAGTTCAGGGTCAGTGGACAGCTTGGCAGTCAGTAGTGATTGACTGAGTTCCTCTGTATCCTTCAGTACCGGCAGCACCAACTCTTCACAAAGGCTGTACCCCGCTCCCAAGTCCCCCTCCCTTTGACTCCAACCCCCCTCTCTCCGTCTCTGACTGTACCTCTCCCCCCTGCCCAGTCTCTTCTCCACCCCTCTCCTGCTTTCCTCGGCTCTCCTCATCATTTCCATACCTTATATACTAACTTTCAGCACTGACAGGAACTCGCCCACCGCCTTCTGGATGGAGTCCACTACTGCCGTGCCCTTCGCAAGTCTAGTCTGCACTGCTTTCACCTCCCGCCACTGATGCTCGAGCAGGCGAGTTCTCTCCTGCTGTGCAATTTGGTCAGCTGACAAGGCTGCCTTCGAGGCTGATAGGTCTGCTTGAGCAGCCTCAATGTTGCTCTTTAAAGCCTGGAGACGAGAGAAGGAAAGGTCGGCAATGTCCTGCGCCTCTGCAGCTGAGAGGAACTTCCCAGCTCGCAGGAGTAGGTTGTCCTCAGAGCGGGATATAGCGACTTCGCGGAGTCTGGCGGTTTCTTCCCTGTTCCTCAGTTCCTTCTCCAGGGCAATTAGCCGCTTTTCCCAGCTTCGGCATTTGGCCTCTGCTTGGGACAGCAGGCTTTCCCGGGTGCTGAAGGCACTTACCTGCGCTTGTAGGTCGCAAGCGAGAGACCTCCACTTTTCCACTCGCTCTTCCGCCAAAGTCATTAACAGCTTATAGGCGTTCGAGGCCTGTTGGGACTGGGAGGCTCTCAGGCCGAAGTCTCCCATATATCCACTATCAGGAAATGGGGACCTTCTCGGAGAGACACTAGAGGGGATTTCAAGGCCACTGAGGACGGATAGGCGCCCAGGCAATACTGATGTGCTTCTAGTCTGCCAGTCCTCCGACAACACCGACTGAGTGGGGGAAAGCATCATCGGCGGACTGCGGGCTCTGGGCGAAACAGAGCGAGCAGTGTCTATGGAGTACCTTTCCATCAGTCTGGTTTGAAGACTGGCCTTGGACCGGGTGTAAATCGGCTCATTTGCGATAAGTTCCAAAGCGGTATTGATCCCCGCGGCTTTGGAGTTATGTCTCTGTATCTCCACCCCAGTCTTCACACTCGCCACTTTCGTCCTCAGCGCTGACAGTCTGATTTTGAACTTCGCAGTTTTCCCCGTCCTCACAGCCTCTATGAGTGCGTCTTCAGCCTGGTCGAGGTAGGTGTTCAGGTCAGTGTCTGGGACTGAGGAGAGCAGGGACCAGGCCTGGTCTCGCAGGCCAGAAAGGTCCTTTTCCAGCAGGCGGCGGCGCTGCTTTTGCTGGGGGTCTTCGAGGATGTCTCGGGCGAGCAGGGTTTCTTCGATGGTCTTTTGGAGGAGACTTTCGACCACTTTTTTCATCTTCAGCAGGTCCTCATTCCACCGCAAATTGGCCTTTTCCTGCGTCGTCCTGGCTGTATCCAGGTCCAAACGAGCCTTTTCCAGGGCCACATATTGGCTCCTCAGCCCCTCCTCCGACCCTATCAACTGACTCTCCCTGATTTCCAACTCCCTCCTCTGCTCCAGCAGCAAGTCCCACGCAGACTGGTACTCCTCCATCTTCCCTGCCCAGTCCTCTGCAGCCCCATCCGGCGCCTCCGCGGCTAAGAGTGGCTCTTCAGGCTGGTCCTGCACCTGCTCCACCTCTTCCATTGTCTCTGTAGCCTCTAGGATCGCTACGTAGTCTCTGGCGATTTCGTCAGAGTCTTGTAGACGGAGGACGAAGGCACTGTGGCCGAGGGTTACGTCTGCCTCGTCTCCGGGCTTTAATTGCTCTAAACAGCACTTTAGAGACTCCAGTGCTTGGGGGGAAAAGAGCAGTCTTTGGGGCTGGGTCCAGGCTAGCAGCTGGCTGTAAGCGTCCTCGAGCAGCATTCTTCGTCTTTCCGGCTCCAATTTCTCCCCCTCCTCTTCCTCGAAATCCATCCCAAAGCTGTACTGCTCATCCTCTGAAAACCGCTCATCCTCAAACCCAGGCGCCACCAGTCTCTTCTTCTGCGGAAAGCGCAAACTCAGAATCCTCGGCTGCTCTTCCCTCGCCGGCTCCACATCCCCAGGAGAGGAGTCTGAGTCCTCCTGGGCCTGGCGAGCTGCTTCCAGCGTCTCTGTGAAGTTGTGGTTCAGTCGAGCTAGTTTGGTTTCTAGGGACTCTTCGTCGGATGTGGTGCCTGACGACGACTCTATCGATAAGTCCATTATAAAATAGCTTAGTCCAACCAGCGCAGTCGCTTGCCTTCCCGCCACTCCCCCCGTCTCTCCGTGTCTTCCGGAGTCTTTAACGAGCCAATTCCGTGCATTTTCCCTTTAACAAACCGCCCTCTGTACACTTTCCCATTTGGCCAAGTCATCACGCCCTCTCCATCCTTCAAGTCGTCCACAAAGCCGCCTTCATACAGTCTGCCGTCGGAGTACAGGAAGGTGCCAGTGCCTTCCATCTTCCCAGCCTTCCAGTCGCCTTCATACTTGCGCTGGTCTGGCCAGGTGTAGATGCCGAAGCCCTCCATTGTATTGGAGGCGAAGTCGCCTTCGTAGGAACAGCCGTTTGTCCAGGAAAACACCCCGCGGCCGGACTTTTCCCCGTTGATAAAGTCGCCTTCGTAGACTGCGCCGTCTGTCCAGACCTCCTGTCCGTGGCCGTGCTGCTTGTTATTCAGCCACTGGCCTTCATAGGAGGCTCCTGAAGCTGATAGAAACCGGCCGAATCCTTCGATTTGCCCTTGCTTCCAGGTCCCTGTGAAGCAGTCTCCGTTGGCGTGGATGAGTCGGCCTGGTCCGTTGAGGACGCCAGCAGTCCAGGGGCCTTCGCTAAGGGAGCCGTCGATGCAGAAGAGGGCGCCTTGGCCTGCAGGACTGTGCTTGTCGTCTACCTCGCCTACATATATCGACCCATCCTTTAAACCATTGATTTCCAGACGGGAGGAGTCCATAGGACGTGGATAGGCGAAGGGTCCGAGACGCAAGTAGAGCTCTTGCGAGCTGGGAGCCAGGAGGTGGAAGGCCTTTTCCTCCAGCTGAGTGATGAACTTGGAAGTGCTGATGTGTTTGCGGGCTTGGCGGACCTTCAAAGCAGTGACTGTCTCCAGTGACAGAGCTATGAAATCCGTGGGAATAGGCAGGAGAGCGGAAGCCTGGGGTAGAGTTCGCTTGGGGGAAAGACCTTGAGGCACTGAAAGGTCCATTTCGGAGGCTGGGGCCAGGCTTTGAGGCCAGCATTGCCAGCTGGCATTACCCATTACAGCTGCTAGGACAGGCACAGTAGTCTATACCTGGCATCCTCACCTCTACAGTAGGCACTGATTAGCCTCTAAAGAAGACTATTACGGCCGTAGAGCAGTGGTAATAGCGATGTGGGTAGTGAGGAGTTGGGTCGGCGGGTTGCTGGCCGCTGTGTCCTGCAGCCTTTTCCTCTTCATCAACTACACAGTTTCAGTGCACGGAGTCCTCAGCACACTCGTAGAAGACGACTCACTCACACCCTGGGGACTAGCCTCGCTCCTAGGCTTCCAGTGGCTGTGGGGATTTGCACTTTGGAGCTATGTACAGACAATGCTGTCGAACCCAGGCACGACACCTAAGTTGCGGCCTCCTGCCGACCTGCCTGCAGACCAAGTCCTCACTTGTTCCGAGTGCAAGCAATGGAAGCCGCCCAGGACCCACCATTGCTCCAACTGTGAACGCTGTGTGCACAAAATGGACAGACACTGCTTTTGGATCAACAACTGCATTGGAGCGCTTAACTTGAAGTTCTATATGCTGTTTCTGCTGTATCTGACTGGTGCATGCGCAGTTGCGGTTTCTGTGCTGGGGTACGACGGGATGTTCTATGCTACGAGCAACAAAAGGTACCATCTCCGCCCTGGACCAATCCTATGCGGCGCCTTTTCCTTACTGATTTGTCTGTTTCTGATGTTCCTCGGCTGCGGGCTGCTCCTCGAGCAATGGTCCAACCTCCACCGCAACCAAACCTCCCTGGAAAGCCTGCAAAAGAACCAGCCGCGCCCAGTAATGTCCACCCAGCGCTCCTTCCACCGAGTCTGGTGCCGAGTCTTCGGGAAATCCGCAGTCCTCTGGTGGCTGCCAGTGACTCCCCTCATCCGCCCCCACTACAAGGAAGTACTGAAGCGGAGGAGAGGCAAGTTCAGTTCGAAGGACGTGGATGCGGTGTGTTGGAGCGTCACTTTCGGCTTTCTACTGGTTGTCATTGCCGTGTGTCTGGGCTATCTCGTATACCAGCTCTATAGGAAATGAGACCCGCTGAAGGAACCTCTGCGTTGGATGTCGGCAGGGTTGAGCAGTTCCTGTCCCACTTCCGATTTGCGTCTAGGCCGACTTTTGGCTTCCTCCACAGGCTCAGTGACCTCCGTGCCCGGCGAAATGACCCTCAGAATGAGTCGTTTGCTGTGGTAAGGGTGGCTGTACTGCACCTCCATCAGCACCTTTTCACGCTTGAACCAGCTGGGCCGCCCTGGCCTGCCCCCCGGGTTTGTAGGGCAGCAGAAGCACAAGCAATCCATTAGTAGAGAAGGGCCATTAGGCTGGGCTAATAGGCTAGGATGGGGCTGAAAGGCTAAAAGCAAGGGTGTGGAGGGCTGGACTAGGTAGGCGGATTGGAGAAATATTGCTTTTCTCACTATCAGGAATTAGACATGGAGGAAAGGCACTAAGGTCTGATTTTTAAAATAAATTGCAGCCAATTCAGGAATTTTCCACTTTCTACTCTTCTTTTCCTGTCAATTTGTATGAAATCTGGTAAAATCGAGTCAGCGCCTAAAAATATCGCTTTTTACGCCTTTTCTCATCAAATTTTCCTGATTTTGTCTATTTCTACTATTAGTTTATGAGGAGAAATTGCTATAAAGATGCGAATACGTATTTTCCAGCCTTTTCGGCGACTAAATCGCCATTTGTCTGAGTTATCTATAAGAATCTACTTGAGTAGTGCGTGTTTCGACCAGTAATCCACACTTTCCTGGTACTTCCCCACCTCCAGCGCATGTCCCGAGCCTCCATAGCATGTCCCCAGCGCATTCCTGAACATAGTAATGGGCTGCATCGGCAACTCCCTGTCCTCATCCTGCGGCTTCACCGAGATTATGCCGTACTCATAGTCAACTCCCGCATGTGGGTCTGAAGTGCTCATAGCCTCGTTTTCCACCTGAATCTGGGCTTTGGAGTAGAGGATAAGGTCGAGGAAGCGGGCTGGCGGCAGGCTGGGAAAGTGGGAAATGGGGAACCAGCGAGTCAGCACTGCCAGTTCCTTCACAGTCCTGGCTTCGTACCCAGACTCCAGCAGGCCTTTGTTCTCCTCGGTGATTGCTATGGCTTGCGAGGGAGTGCGAGTGAAGTTCTCTATGAAGATGTGCTTGCAGAAAGGAGCGTATCCGTCCTGCAGCTGCACTGCACCCCACACAGCGTTCGCCCGGGTCTCCAGCTCCGCTGCAGAGCACTGCAAGTAGGCGCCGCCGGCCGCTGGGTCAAACTGCTTGAGGCAAAATGGATCCACGACCACCCACTTTTTCATGTATTACAGAAAGGAGTTACCTAGAGGAGTAGAGACGCTTCCAGGAGAGTCAGATTCCTGCGGCGGATTTCGTCGAAAGCCAGGAAGTCCTTCCTCACCTTTGTCAGCTTTTTCGGCCAAAAGTTTTTCGACTTCAAGGAAATTCCCTCGAATCGCCGAAATTCCTCGTCTCTCCTCAGTCCATAGGCCAAAGACGGCAGGGACGAGTTCAGCAAGGCTCGCTTTCCAGGCCTCTTCTCCTCATCCAAAGCTGGTAACTTCGGAATTGACTCGGAGCGCAGGGCCTTTTGCGCCTGCATGTGGATTCGGTGCTTTACGCGGTGGTATTTGGAGTGGGAAATGAGGCGGAGGTTCACAAGCGGGTAGAAGGACTTGATGGGCAGGTCGTGGACTTCGCTGTGGATGTGGGAAGACATTTTAGCTGGCGAATTAGCAGTATGATGGAAGTTAAGGGAATGGATACTAGGGTGACTTTCCAGTGCACAGACACTGAATTTTCACCAGCTTTTCGCCCGATTTCCCCTACAATCGGTTCGTTAATTGGTAAAACAGTTCTTTCGAGGTGAAATGCCGACCTCTTATCCACTTCTTTCAGCTAGTGTAATTGATTAAACCTCAATACCGTATATGAGTCTTTGCACGTAACTGGGTAATTGGCTAAATAGAACTAATAAACTGGGTGGAATTCGGCCTCAACTAGTCTCAGAAAGCTCCATAAAGGCTGTTTCCGCCCTTGGAACACTTCCATCTCAGCTAAACTCTTTCAACAGCCCAGTAGGTCTACTCTGCATATGTTTGTTTGGCTTCTTAGACTAACTAGGCCGCGGCGGCTTCTGCGGTTCCCTGCATTTTCCTGAGTCTGTGGATGGTGGACTTGGCGGCCAGGGCAGCAGGAGTGGTGGGTGTCCAGGCGCCCCCAGCGAAGGTCTTTCGGCAGGCTTTGCAGCCCCAGATCCCCACGACTAGGCGGCGCACTGTGGTTTTGCCGCAGAACTGGCAGAGGTACACAGCGTGTTGTTCCTCTTCGATCTTCTTGGCGGCTTTACGCAGGGACGCACCGTAGCGGGTAGCGTACTTGCCGATGATGCCTACCTTCTTAGTGCGCTTGCCCATTGTTAAATATGGGCCATCCTAGGCCTTGATCTCGTCTCCACGGTTGCCGTCAGTGAACTGGTACTTCTTCCGTCCCTTTTCCGTGGTCATCCAGCCTTCTCCGTGCATTTTGCCGCCCAGCCACTGGCCTTCGTACACCTTCCCGTCCCACTTGTAAATGCCGTAGCCTTGCTTCTTGTCCAGCACGTAGTCGCCGTCGTACTCCTTGCCGTCTATGTACTTGAACCTGCCTTTGCCGTGCATCTTACCCATGGACCATCCGCCCACATAGTCCCTTCCGTCTTTCCACTGATAGTGTCCCTGTCCACTGTGCTCTCCATTGACAAAGTCTCCTTGGTACTCGTTCCCGCCTGCCAGCCAAATGTGCCCGCTGCCAGTCCGCTGGTCGTTCACGTAGTCCCCGTCGTAGCGCGCTCCGTCTGCAAGCTGCTCAGTGCCTCGGCCGTTTTTGGCGTCTCTGTGCCAATCTCCCTCATACCAAGTCCGCCCATCGTAGGACTCCAGCCGTCCTTTTCCCTCCTTCATCCCGCGGCTAAACCCCCCTTCATACCAGTCCCCACTGGCCATAATGACTAGCCCCAAACTGTGCAGCTTCCCATTCTTCCAGTACCCTTCTCTGTAACTGCCGTCCTGTCCATACATCTTGCCCTTGCCCTTTCGCACCCAGTTGCCACTGCGCAGCACACGCCACTGGCCCACGTAAATGCTCCTGTCAGGGAGAAACCGGGCTGCAGAGGCCGCCACTCCCTTGACTCCCTGTTTCAGTTCCAGGGGCTGTTTGCGCTGCAGCACTGCACGAGCTTCAGGCGATAGCAGCGTAGTGGGGTCAGTGAAAGCCTCTCCGTTTACTTCAGTCTCAAGTCCTTCGTCATCCGACCAATCCACCAGGCCTCCACTCGCCCTCGCCAGTTCCCTTTTCTTCAGGAAAATCCTAGCGAAGGACTGCAAATCCACCACGTTTTGCCTCGTGTACTGAGGCCGGGACAGGGCTAGGTCTTTGACCTCGGGAGGGTCGGAATTGAACGCCACTATCTCAGTAGTTTGGCCCGATGGAGCGCCTGCAGCCACACGAACGTGAGGGTTGGGCTTGGGGAGGATGGAGCCGTCGTCCTGCAGGTCCACTTGCTTGGAATCACGTGCGTCGCCGTCGCAACTGCAGGTGCCCATTATTGGTTTATGAGGACCACGAATGGGAAGAAGAGGAAATAGAGCGGTTTGGAACTGATAAACGCGGCAAAGAGCCTAGAAAATGGCTTTGAAGTCCTTATAGGGCCGCTGTGGCATGACACTGCAGAAAATAACTCATTAGTGAGAAATCAGAGGAGAGCGGGTTGTTACTGAAATAGAGGAAATATCCGCAAAAGGCATCGTTTAGAAGGTTAATTTTGACTAATATCTGAGAAAAGGCCGAATCCGCCTCGTATTTTTCTATAACCGCGCTATTTTTCTTACATTTCCATATACACCCCATAAATCCCATTTCCCCTCTACTCAATGAGTATATCGACCTCTACCCTGCAGCAGCCCCTGCTTTCCCCCACTTCCCCCAGCGTCTTTGCCTCCCAGCGCAGCCAATACAACCAATGGCGCTACTGCGAGTTCATATCTGCAGGGTTCGCCCTGCTAGGCATGCTGGCTCAGGTGGCGGACTATGAAGAAAGGTACAGTGCAGGGCGCAATGTGTTTAACTGTGAGCAGGCGGAGTTGAGTCAGTACTATAGGTGGCTGTGCACGCTTTTCACTGTGGTGGCTGTCTGCTTCCAAGTGTTCAGACACCACACGAAGCACATGTGGGAGAAGTTCAAAGCCTCCAAGCGTCTTTCCAGCGCCGTGAACTACAAAGCCAAGCAAACTTTCTGCACCGCAGGCCTACTAATCGACCTTTCCCTGCTCTGCATCTACCCCTACCCCTACACCAATGGCTCTGTCCAGCTCCCTGAGCGGTATTTCGACGGGCTGGTATGGAGAGACATGGAATTATGCTATACATATGCAGAACTACTGTATGTGCTGATGTTCGGGAGGATTTACCTGCTGCTGAGATGTGTGATTGTGCACTTTGGCCTGATGGACAGACATGCGCGGTTCGTGTCAGCGAAGCATGGAGTGAAAGCCAACACCTTCTTCACACTCAGAGCACTGGTGAGGGTTCGGCCTTACTTGATGCTCTGTTTGTTCTGTGGACCGGTTGCTCTGGTGCTTGCCGCACTGGTCCGAGTCTTCGAGCGGCCCTTCATGGAGTGCACAGGCCTAGACTTCGAGCCCTACTACAACGGCCTCTGGCTTTCCATGATGACCATCACCACCACCAACTACGCAGACTTCTACCCCTCCACTCACTTAGGCAGGGTCGTAGCCCAGGGAGCAGGGATTTGGGGGCTGTTTCTCATTTCCATGATGGTCATTATCATGTCTCGAAGCTTTACTATCACTTGGAGACAGCAAGGCGCTTTGTTTCATGCTAATCGCACTAGGGCGGCGGCGAAGGTCGTAGTTGCGGCTTTGCAGCTCAATAATACGCACAAAAGAGGCTCGGATTTGTGGAAAATACGGAAAAACGCGCTTTTGAACTGCATTTTCAGCTTTAAATTGACTAAAGAACACATAAAAAGCCTTACGGACGAGACTAGTTCCGACATAACAGACCTAAAATTCGTCTTAAAGAAGCTGGAAACGCGGCAAAATCGAGTAGATAAGCAGATACAGCTGCTCATACACAGGCTAAAGCAGCACTTAAGTCGCTGCGCCTAGGTTAAGACCTAGTGGACGAAGCGAGGCTGCTCTTTAGACGAAGCTTGCGCTCAGCCATGACTCGTTTCTAGGTGCACAGTACCGTTCTTTCTTGCTTGATGAGAGCTTGCAGTTCAGAGGCGTACCTGCTTGGAGGCTTCGTCGAGGAAAGCGGGGCCTCAGCAGCGGCTGTGTGGGCGCGGTGCTGGGGAGTCACGGGGATGGTGTGAGAGTGAGGTTGGCCGGACCAAGTCGCATAGCCCCAGGGCCCCATACCAGTTTCTCGCTTGGAGGGCGGTTTGACCTCCGAGTCAATCCTAAACACGCCATTGGCGTAGTGCACAGGCCGGGCGTACTTGCCCCTCACTTCCAGCCCCAGTCTGCCGTCAAATGGCCCGTTCAATCTGATCGGCACTGCGGTGCTTTCCGTCCAAGGAGAGATTTGCCCTATAGTCCTGAGGAACTTTCACCTGTAGAAGGCTCGAGAGGCTGTTCTTTCCTTCAGCACTCGGTCTTGCCAGGCTCTGTGGTCAGAATGGCAAAGCAATGGCTGCATTACAGATATGGCTGCTGCAGTGAGACGAATCCCTGCACTGTGCGAATTAAAAGACTGAGAAAAGGTCGAATAGGCTGGAATTGAAGGGGAGAGTGGAAAAGGCCAATAGAGAACTGCAGTAGCTGAGAGCCAATACTTCGAAGAAGCAGAAATACTAACCCCCGAATATGAGAAAGCCGCCAATTAGTATAAGAAAAGGCAGTCTAGAGGATCCAGGCCGAATAAGGAACCCACCAAAGAGTAGCTTCAAGCATTGTAGAGAAGTCTTACTATGAACCAACTCCTATATGTAAACAGCCCAGTTGCACAATGCCATTGCTTGTAATTAGCAGTGCGAGGCAGTTCCTAGTTCTAATGAGGCAATTCTTGGGGGTATGGAAGCTGCGAAGTACGCAATGTCCCCCTGGGGCCGAAGGAGCGAAATCACGAGGATGAGACAGGCCTGGCCCTCCACCGCCCTAGGCTCTGCCTCCAGAGCGCACCAACTGCGCATTGCCAGGCACAAGGAACTACAACTCAAGCGCAACTCCGTAACCGTGAGAGCTACACAGGCTTTCGAGACGACGCACAGGGCTCAGAGCGAACTGCGTAGGAAAGCTGCGCACACTCTCCAGTTCATGCAAAGCCTCGCCCAGGAAACCCACGAATTAACTCAAAAAATGCACTTCGCAGCCGTAAAAATCCAAGCCCTAGTGCGCGGACACCTCGTCCGAGTCCACAACGAGCAGCTTTTCCTCCAAACTCACACCCAAGTACTCAGCTCCACTCTAGAAAGTTTGCAGGTCGACTTGCAGGACATGCGACTAACTCTGGGGGAAACTGTGCAGGCAGCTGCACTGAGGATTCAGAAGGTGTATAGAGCGTATAGGGTCAGGAAAGCCACCAAGTTGATGCTGGTTCAGAGCAAAATGTATTGGAATAGGGTTAGGGAAGGAGTTGCGGGGGTCGTGCAGGCCTGGTTTAGAGCGCAAATAGCCAGGGAAGTGCTGAAAGCGAGGGTAGAAGAGGTAAAAAGGGAAGAAAAACTGAAGATTATAAGGAGGAAACTGGCTTTTATTACGATAAAGAGGCTTATGCATGCGCCTTTGCTTGCGTTTCGGGTCAAAAAAATGAAAATTGTGAAGAAAAGGCAACGGAAAATGGCTCGTTTGGATGCGATTTCAAGGCTGAAAAGCGAAACTTTGCCTGCTATTCAGCCTGCCTCCGCCCAAATCCCACTTTCTGAGGCAAATCTCGCCCTCCCCGAGCTGAACTCCGTCCCAGAGCCACTCCTTTCCGAAGTTTCGGAAGTGACAGTGTACTTGCAGCCCTTGGGCCGAGCCAAAGGACGGCTGAGTCTGCCCACAGTGGCCTTCCTGCAGCACAGTGCTGACACAGTGGCCCAGCGTCCAGTGCCCAAGTCCCGGCCTCAGACTAAGGCAGCACACAGCAGACGGAGTCAGAGGAGCAGAGGCAGTGCTCGCAGGCCTGGAGGCTACTTGCTCAGTACGCAGTCCTCGCTGTATCGCTGTGAACGCAGCAGTGAAGAGCCGCTGTACGCAAATCGTCCCTCTAAGCCGCCTTCCACTAGTGTGCAGAAGCCTACTGAGGCCTGGCTCCGCTTTAGTACACTCCGCCAAGACTTACGCTTGGAGCTGACAGGCAGGCCAAAAGAACCCCTTTGGCGCTATGCCACGCGAGCCTCCGGACTGGAAACCCTGCCCTCCACCCCCTTTACTGACCTCAGAGGGTCGGTTAGTCCGGGTCCCTCCCGTCTCAACACTGCCAGAATGCCAGGGAGGCGACTTCTATCCAGCGAAATGGTGAGGCCGGAGGACCAGCCCGACTCCCGACTTCATTACGCCCGTCTGAGTTTGTCCACTCTTTCCTAGCCTGTAGGGTCGCGATTCTACGCAGAAAGCTTAAGAAAGAGTCCTCTCGTTCTCCAGGAAGCGCTGCAGTGACTCCGCCACTTTCGTCTTTGGCGGAGTTCTCCTCGCTCCTCTCCCCCTCCCTTCTTTCCCACTACTGACTTTCAAGTCTTCCTGACTCAAAGGCGCTCCATGCTCGCTTTGGCCAAAGCCTGGGCTTTTCTGCGAACTGCCCAGGTCTTCTGTATAGGGAGGAACTCGGCCTGGCGCTTCACTCTGCCGGACTTTCTCGAGGTTCAGCCGAGAGACTTGCGGGGTCAGTTTGCCCTTCGAAGCAGCTTCGTGGCTTGCGGCTTTGTTCGCTTCGACGACTTCCGCAAGGCGAGTTTTCGCCAGATTTTCAAGGTTTTTCTGCAAGTCTGTAGCCAGTGAGCCAATAGCCGAAGTCGCAGTCTTGCTGAGAGACCCTCGAACCTGCTCAATCTTATCGTCCAGGTCTTTGGTCAGTCTGTGCGATAAGATCCGCTCCAGTCGCTCGGATACGTCTTGCAGCTCGGTACCGATTTGGTCAGTCAGGTCTTTCCTGAGGTCGGCAGAGTGAGCGGCTGGGGGTCGGACTCGGACACGCCCTGCATCTGATACATCTGCCAATTCTTCATACACTCGCTTCGCCTTCGGAGTATCCTTCAGCTTAGTTCTATGCTTGGAAATCGATACTTGTCCGTTGAAATCTGCCTCATGGAGATGAGTCTGAGGGATGCTAAATCCACAGTCCGCCGCAGCATCCTCCACCAGTGTCATCACGAATCCTTTTAGCTTGCGAAACAGCTCTTTCGAACATCGATTGAACAGGGCTTCGATCTCTTCCTGCAGCACTGACTCGACCTTCTCGATTTCGCGGTTGAGAGTGCCTTGGAGACGGGATAAACACTCGTCTCCGAGCCGGGCTCCGAGACTAATGGCGCTGGCTTGGATGTGGCGCTCTAACTCCTCACGTAGGTCCCTGCGCCTGTCAGCCTGTGACTTCTTGGGTGATATGGCGTGGTAGACTGTGGCAGGGTGGATGTCCCCTCTGCCCAGAGACATGGACCTGGCCATTCGGCCCGAAGGGCCTGTGACTTGGCTGGAACTGAGTGCGGAAGCCTTGCTTGCGGTGGGACTGGTAGGAGTGGACTGTCCTAGCAAATGGGCGTTTATGCGGACATTTGTAGTCTGCATTCGCTTCTCCGCTGCGAATCGCTGTAGTAAGGAGACCATTTCTCCACTGTGAGCCCTGTCAACTGCTCTTTTCCCGAACTAAGTAGAACTCACAGTGTCTCGCAGCTCCGCATTGCAGCCATACCTCAGCAGCAGCTCCACGACCTGCACATAGTCGTGGTACACAGCTATAATCAAGGGAGTCCAGCCTCGCTGGTCCGCCACGTTGGTGTCGCAGCCTGCCTCCAACAGCAGTTTCACGAGCTGCACATCATTGTTCCAGCAGGCCAGAAACAGCACACTTTGGCCTGCCTACATGTGTCTTACGTTATTCACTGAGTTTATATCCGCGCCTTGGGCAATTAGGACCTTCGCCACTTCCGCAGCGCTGATTTTGACGCAAAGGGCTAAGGCTGAGTAGCCGCTTTGGTTCTTGTCGTTGAGAGTGGGACTGGGCAGCAAGGACTTCACTCGCGGCAGGTCTGAGTCTTCGCAGGCCACCATAAGGAGCGTGTAGCCGCCTAGCAGGGCTCCCCGCTTTGACATATTACGTAGCGGTTTGACGGAAAGGTCTGGACAGTGAAGGACTCAATTGCCACTGCTGTTCAGGGAATAGGGGAATGTGTGCCTCTAGTGATAGCAGAAATAGGCTCCTATTGCCAATGCTCTCTTTTCAACAGTAACGAGTTATAGTTAGCACTTCAGTGCTGCTAGAGACATTGGAGTATAATCATCTAGTACATGTATCTGCAAGGTCTTTACTGGCTTCTCACGCTGCGGAAGAATCTTATACTATACGGTAAGGAAAAGGCACCTGAAACATAACTCTCTATATCAAAACTGACCAGAGGGAGGCCAGACCTGTCTCTATTGTAGCTTCCCTCAATAGGGCAAATCTGTAATCGAAGGGTCTAAATCAATACTTCAGAAGTGCTTTCAGACATGCGAACCCAGCGATTGGGGTCATATATTCGATAATAAAAAGATCTTTTACCTCCCAGCATGACTTGAAGTGTGACTGTTCTTGATGAACTCTCAATAGATCGCGGCAATATCGAAGTCGGATAGCAATGGCCGGACCTCATCTATGCCGATCCCTATAAGCGAACTACATTGAGAAAATCGAATGTTTTATTGAGCTGCAGAATGACTATATAAAATGAGATAAAATATGCTTTGCTTGATGGTATCTTTGAAGATATGAAGTGAGAAGACCGACTCCTAGGTAGTGTTATCTGGCGCACTACAGCTAATGTGCAAGTATCCGTACAGTCATGCTAATCTAACTCCGGGCTTTATGCACAATACGACCTGTCTACTAGGCGACTGTGAGCAGAGACCGAGCAATTATTCGATTAGAACACTAAAGAAAGCAGTTAAAAGTGGTCAGGCTTACTATTAAAGGAGGGCGCGAATCTCTGTGATTACCTGTCTTTGGAGAGTTGTTATATAGCTCACAATGTATATACACTTCCAAAGTCTTTATCAACTGCTAGCAATTACTTGGATTACACCTGTTTGTAGGCTAAACGTGAATAGGATTGCAACCAATATTAACCTTAGTATAAAATTTATGCTTTTTGAGTCTGTCAATACAGCGATACTTAGGAACGCTAAACTGAATGAGAGATGTTCCCACTCTATTCGACCATTGCAAGGTGTGCTTAATCGCAGGCAAAGACTGATGAAACACACTTTTCCTTTAAAATGGCGCTGAGAACAAAGATTTCAGCTAAAGAAGGCTGATTTGATTAAGAAGAAAACTGGCTTTTTCCAAATTAACGTACTGTGGATTAATGAACCCCTTTTGGTGCGCTTTGAAATCCGCTAGTCCTATAAAAGCCCAGAAAGCCTAAGTTGCCAAGGACTGATAAACTGCCTTCCAGCCTATTTACCTTATCTACAACGGAGTGCTATTTGCGCCCAAGTAGCGAGCGATTGGACTTCCGACCAACGGTCCTCCAGGCTCTTGCAGTGCAGAACCGTGACAATGATGTATCCAGCCTGCGAATGCAGACTAGCAGTCAAGCACGGCCCCGCAGCAGGCGTCACTCCCGTTTTCAGCCCGTCAAACCCCACATTCAGCAGTTTATTGGTATTCAGCCAGCGCATGCTTCGCTTCTGTCCGCTGCTGCCTTTCAGACTGAAGCAGTGCTCCTGGCTGCGTACGATAGTGCGGAAGCTGCCGAAGCGCATAGCTGCGGTGGCGATTTGGTTGATGTCGCGAGCGGAGGAAAGGTTGCCGTTGTGGTCTAGGCCTGTCGGGTTGCGGAAACGACTGTGGGACAGGCCGAGTTCTTCAGCGAATTGGGCCATTTGGGAGAGGTAGACCTGCTCAGGGGAGGTTTCCAAGGGCTTGAGTCCCTTGGCTGCACACAGAACTGCCCCGAGGCCCTCTGCTAGGCACAGGGCGGCGTCGTTCCCGGACGGCAGCATCACTCCATATAGTAAATTTCGTACAGTTATTTCATCCCCCGTCCACAGGCCAGCTCGCGTGCCAATGGCGGCTGCAGCCCTGGCAGAGACCGGAAGGATCAGGTCCAGACTGACCTCAGTCCTGCTCTTCGCCAGCTTCAAGCAAGTGTACACAGTCAATATCTTCGTCAAACTCGCTACCAGCCTAGGCTCATTCTCGTGCGAGCCGAATAAGAGAGCCCCGCTGCAGCCGTCGGTTACAGCCCAGGCTTGTGCAGAAACCGCAGGCGGCAAAACGCTAATACAGCCCTCCAACAGACTCAGCGTCCCACTCTTGTGCAGCCGTCCAGTCGAACTCCTGGATGACGACCTAGTCGAGCAGTTCGAAACGCCAATTCTCAGATTAGTCCGTAAAGGTCTCCGCATTACCAAAGCACAAATAGGAGTCTCCACATACAAAGGACCCTTCGAGAGGGGCCGACTGAGGGTGGCACTGCCCACTGAAAGGACTGGCAGCTTCATGGAGCTGCAGGACCCGGGGCGAGAGTGGGCCTTGGGCCGGGGCAATTGAGTGGCAGCCATTATGATTCGTTTGCATTGGACTTGCGGGGAGATCAATTGAGGACTGCAGAGTGGAGGGCAGATTCACTGGCTGGTCTGAGAGAAAAGCAAGTTTTCAGAGGCTTTGGCTGGGCGAAAAAGCTACTTATTCGAAGAAGCATTGCAGTGATTTAGGCAAAGCTGTGTTGGGAACAGGCACTAACAGCCCGCTTTCTCGGTGATTTCAGCAGTAATTGTGCAATACTCCCGACTCTAGAAGAGATGGAAATAGGACTCCATTCCCTAAGACCATCTCAGGGCTTCGGATCGACTGCAATACACTTCCTTCGAGCAGAACTCAACGGAGTGAAATCTCCACCTCTGTCAATTCCTCTCTATACAATACTCAAAAGTAGGCTTTGTGTCCAGTTACTAGCAGTAACAGTTCCTTTTCTCCCACTATGCGGCCACCAGGCTCCGCCAAACCTTCCTTCGATGCCAGTACCCACACTACGACCACCGCCCAGGCCTCACAGGCGAGACTGAGGAAAGGGAAATCCTTCGACTTGAGTCCTTCTCTGGGCCAAATCGGCGCTTTGGCTTGGTCCAAGTCAGCAGCCGGAGGCCGAGTACGGCACCTGATTGCAACGAAGGCCCAGGGCACCACCCCGCAGAAAGGCCAGTGGAGTGCTTTCCTGGGCTATGTGGGCGCCAGAAGCACGAAGTCGGGTGCTAGTCTGCTGAGTGAATCCACCTACAGCAGCTTTGAGACGCACGGCCAGTGCTTCAAGCTGGGCAAAGGCACTTCCGACCTGCTGGAAACCACACAACGAGCTCTTCTCTACCTCAAACTACGCGAAGACGGCTGTTCCAAGCACCAGTCCCTGGTCTTCACGCAGCGCAAAAGGTGCCGTTTCGACACTACGAAGACCAGGGACGGGCCCAGTTGCCACCGTACAATTGCTCTAGGGGATAACCGCTTGCAAGGACCGAATTGGAGTGGTTGGCAACTGCACTCCCCTGAGCTACTCATTAACCGTAAGTTTAAGCCTGTGGTGGTCAGGGACCAGATGGAGGACTATGACCTTGTCACACAGAGATTCGAGGAAATGAGTAGGAGGAAGGAGGACTTGGGGACTGAAGATGAGCATCGCAACTCCTACTTCGCAGACCTGAGCAGAGAGTGGGACCAGCGACAGACCAGCCACCACAAGCCCCACCTGAGCCACGCCCTGACCCTGTCCATCCCAGAAGAAGTCACTCCAGTCCCACTAGAAGAAACGGTGCCGCAGGGCAAGTGCCTGGAGACGGAAACCACTACTACTGAAACCAAACCCAGCTTCCTCCTATCTTCCCCTCGCCACTCCAAACTCCCCTCCTTCGCCTCCGACCTCCACATCCGTCCTGGACCCAACCTGCACATCTCAGCCCGGGCCAGTGCCATATACCCCGCCCAGACCCTGCACTTCCCTAGTGCATCTCTCACCCTTCGTCACCTCCTGCCTGAAGCAGGCGACTCTGTGCGGAAGGCCAAAGTGCCGAGGAGAAGGTCGGAATTCGCCCAGGCAAGCAGTCCCAAGGCCCAGCAGTCCTTATTTCCCTTATAATGACATCTAAAAATGCACAGAACGCAGGCGCCAACCTGTATTTTTCCAGCGACGTCTACTCCACCAACCACCTTCTGCAGACCAACCACAGGGCGGTGAGTGTGTATCTGAGCAGAGTGTACTTCAGCAAGGCCTGCAGAGGCTTCTATGTGGTACTTATAGCGCTATGCCTGGTGCTAGTGGCCTGGACCTTGGTGAACCTGGGCAAGTTCCCAGGGGACGGGTGGTTCCTAGGACTGGAGGTGTTCGTGTCGGGGATGATCATAGGGGAAGTGGTGGGCAGGCTGGTGATGCAGGGCATGCAGAAGTTCTGCCGCAGTTGGCTCAATGTGTTCGACGTCATTGTCGCCTCCCTGTCCATCGTAGTCCTCCTCGAAGTCCTCAACTCCCTGACCCTAGCCGCCGACATCGAAGGCCTGGTGGGTGAAATCTGGCTGGCAGTGCGGACAGTCCTGCAGTACCTGCGTCTAGTGGTCTTCATCAAGAACCAAAAGAAAGCCCAAGTCTTGGCCCTGCAGGTCATTAACTTCACTGAACTGGCGCAGCCCTCTGCACGCAAGGAGCCGAGCACTGAGATTCAGATGGTGGAAGGGGCGAAGCTGCATGTCACAGAAGAGTATGATGAGAAGGACGATTTGGATGATTCTAAGCACTAATAGGGTTTGGTAGATGGCCTCGCTCAGACGACTGCTATCGCTGGCTGCCCTGTGCACTGTGATGCTAGTAACAGCCACCTAGAGTACTGGCGCGGTGCTCAGTTGGGGAGTGATCGGAGTCTACCTGGCTTCCTACCTGCGGCTCTACGACTCCCAGGCCAGTCTAAACGAGGTGGCTACGGCTCCCTTTCTGTACGGAGTCTTCTGGGCTATCGGAACAGTAGTGGGCACTTCGTGCTTTCAGCAGGTAGGAGGGCGGCTGACTATAGTGCTAGGGACTTGCATCTATGCAGGCGGATTGCTCGGGGCGTCTTTCCTTACCAATGTATATGGGTTTTTGGGAGTACTACTGGTTACTGCTGGACTCGGCCTTGCAATGATGAGTATCCCGGCCACCTACCTGAGTTGGGTCACATTGCCGCAGAGGAAGGGGCTGGCCACTGGCTGCGTCTGGCTCTTTTTTGGCTTTGGAGGGATGCTGTATGGACTGTTCTTCACCTTCCTTGTCAATCCGTACAATCAATCTCCGGATAAGTCTGTGTCTGCGGGAAATCAGACGGAAAAGCTGTTTACAGAGTCTGTAGCGGGCAGAGTGCCCATGGCATTGAGAGTGTCTGCTGCTGTTATTTTGGCTATGAGTGTGGGCGGAGCTCTACTTGTACTGGAAGTAAAGGAAAAGGAAGTGCGCAAACACCTTTCAGCCTCTATATCGGCTAAAGACATCTCGGAAGAGCCTGTTTCCGGCTGTCCTTCATTCAGGCAAGCCCTGAAAACTCGCTCCATCTACCTGCTGTTCCTATTCTTCTGGCTGTCTTTTCAGTTTCCCATGATATTCCTGTATCAGTTCAAAAACTACGAACTGGAGTACTCCTCGAACGACCACTTACTGTCCCTCACAGGCACAATGGGCCTTTTCGCCAACTCCTTATCAAGGTTCTTCATAAGCTGGCTCGCAGACTACTTTTCCTTTCGCTCCCTCATGCTCTGTATCCTGGGCACAATGACAGCTTTGGCTCTAACCCTGCACCTAGTAGTGCAGTTTCCCTATGTGTATGCAGTATGGGTGTGTCTGGTGTTCGCAGGCCACGGAGGGCTGTACGCCCCTGTGACTCTAGTGTGTGGGGAGATATATGGGCCAAAGGTAGGAGCTCAGGTCTTTTCCCTCGTGGGGCAATCTTTAAGTCTGGCCAATCTATTGATGATTCCTGCGACTCTCTTCCTTATCCAGGTACAGGCTAAGCAGCCCTACGGGTACAATACGGCTTTCTTTCTCCTGGGCTTCACACCCGGACTAGCCGCACTCATGATCCTTGCACTGCGCACAGAGTACAGTTGGAACGAGAATAGCCTGAAACAGCCGCTAAGCCTAGCTAAGTAATCTGCAACACTGATTGGTCGGTTTGGATAGTGAAATGCCTTAATTGGGAAAAAGACCTGTCCCTCTAGCAGTACTTAATTGCAGCGGAAACTAAGGGTCGGAGTAGTGCTAAATCCTATAGTGACAGCCATATGATCAGAGATATAGGGAGTCTAGTACTGTCTGGATCTACTCTTTCTCGTATATTTTCTCTGCATGTTAGCAGAGCAACTCAGCCACTTCCTTCTCACTGCACTTTGAGAGCTACTCCTATCTGCAAGCCTAACTTTCCTACAGTCTGCAAGTAATCGCTCAAGTCAACCACTAAAAGCGCTCTCACAAAAGGCAGTCTAATGTAGTCTGCTTACATTCATATTATCCCTGTACAGGTCAGTACCTTTGCTTAATAGTGCTAATGGCGTCGCAAGGCAGGCGCTTGCTGTCACTAGCTGGTATCTGCACAGTGACACTGGTGAGTCCTACACAGAGCACTGGAGTCACACTCAGCTGGGGCATTATCGGCATCTACTTGGCTTCCTTTCTGCGCCTTTCCGACTCTCGCACCAACCTCAACGACATTGCCGCTGCTCCCTTTGTATCCGGACTAGCCTGGGCTGCAGGCACACTAGTAGCCACTTGGAGCTTTCACACGCTAGGCGGAAGACTCACTATTGCCCTGGGAACTTTAGTGTATGCAGGAGGACTGTGTGCAGCGTCTTTCCTCACTGACATGTATGAGTTCTTGGCAGTGCTGCTGGTCACTGCGGGGTTCGGCCCTGCAATGATGTGCATTCCGGCCAATTACCTGAGTTGGCTGACCTTGCCGACACAGAAGGGACTGGCCACAGGCTTCACTTGGCTCTTTTACGGCTTTGGAGGGATGCTGTATGGACTGATCTTCACCTTCCTGGTGAATCCGCACAATCAATCTCCGGATAAGTCTGTGTCTGCGGGGAATCAGACGGAAAAGCTGTTTACAGAGTCTGTAGCGGGCAGAGTGCCCATGGCATTGAGAGTATCCGCTGTTGTTATCTTAGTGATGGGACTGGGCGGAGCTCTACTTGTCATGGAGACTAAGGAGAAAGAGGTCCGCAAGAACCTTTCAGCCTCCATATCCGCCAAAGACATAGCGGAAGAGCCTGTTTCCGGCTGTCCCTCACTCAGGCAAGCCCTGAAAACCCGTTCTTTCTATCTGCTTTTCCTCTTCTGCTGGCTAGCTTTCCAGTTCTCCCTAGTGTTCCTGTATCAGTTCAAAAACTACGAACTGGAGTACTCCTCGAACGACCACTTACTGTCCCTCACAGGCACAATGGGTCTTTTCGCCAACTCCTTATCAAGGTTCTTCATAAGCTGGCTCGCAGACTACTTTTCCTTTCGCTCCCTCATGCTCTGTATCCTGAGCACAATGACAGCTTTGGCTCTAACCCTGCACCTAGTAGTGCAGTTCCCCTATGTGTATGCAGTATGGGTGTGTCTGGTATTCGCAGGCCACGGAGGCATATACGCCCCTGTGACTCTAGTGTGTGGGGAGATATATGGCACCACAGTGGGTTCAAAGGTGTTCTCCATAGTGGCTCAAGGTCTAAACCTGGGCAACCTCATGATGGTGCCTGTGGCGCTGTTCCTGATTCAGGTATGAGATAGATAGCCCTATGGCTACAGTACGGCTTTCTACGCCCTTGCTTGCGCACCTGCTTTAGCAGCGCTCCTAACAGTGTCTCTCCGCATTCAATACGACTGGAACAGCCGAAGTCTAAATCAGCCTCTTACCCTAGATAAGTAGCTCTTTTCGACTTTCATCTGCACCCACATGCCCATAAGTGGGATTCAAATGCAGGCTTCCTTATCTGCTGGGCATAGCAGTCTATCTAGCCTCGTATTTACACCCAGGCTAACCTCAATCTCCACTCTGCCATACATATTCTCCACGGGCCCACTAGTGGACATTCGTGGTTTTATAAGCTAGGTTGCAATTGCTCTCGGCACTGTCTATACGCAGGAGGCCTGGCTGCCTCACTGATATGCAGTGTCTGGGGTTCTATTGGCTGCAGGACTGGGCCAAGCTATGTGTTTCCAGCCACATATCTCCGTGGGTGGCTTTACTACATAATAAGGGCTTGGCGACTGGATTAGTCTGGTTTTTCATCAGGTTCGGGGGAATGTTGTATAGCGTTTTCTTCACAATCCTTGCTAACCCCTACAATAAGGCACCTGATTTGACGGTTAGTGCAGACGACCAGACTAAAAAGCTGTTCACTGAGTCAGTCCCAGGGCGACTACCACTGGCTTTGTGAGTCTCTGCTGCTGTTTTAGTCCTTGCACTCGGTGGAGTGGCTTTTCTGATTGAAGGTAAGGACAACACTGCCAGAGAACGACTTTCAGCCTCTGTATCTTCCAAAGAAGTAGCAGAGAAGGATATTCCAGACTGTCATTCACTGAAATTGCCCTGCAAACTCGGTCTCTCTACATTCTTTTCCTCTATCAGTTCAAGAACTACGGTCTAGAGTACTCTTCAAACGACCATTTCCTGTTCTTAATTGGTACTTCTGGGCAGTTTGTAACGCTTGTGCTGACTTGGCTAGGCGACTACGTGTCTTTCCGCTTTCTTCTACTGGTTGTGACAATTGGAATAGTCTCTCAGTGGCTCTAACAGTGCCTATGTCTATGGGCTTGGCTTGATATTTGCTGCAATCGAGGCTTATACTCCCGGTGACGCTCGTGGGTAGATCTACAGTCCCCAGGTCGGTAAAGGTGCTTTAAGCACTAATTTAAAGTGAGTCTAGGAGATCGCGTAGATATTGTCATAAGCACCAGTATTACTACCAACAAACAATGTGAATATTCGGACTTTCAAATATACACATTTATTAGATTAAGGTAAGTATATATTTCTTACAATTCCTAAGCCACAATAAATCTTGTTGCACTATAGGGAAGCCGCCAGCCTTAGTGTTTCCAGGGTCAGGGCAAAGCCTGAGTGACTGGTAATGCTTCCCGCCACTCTTCCTGATCCAGGTAAGTCCCAGACCCTGCCCCGGCCTACATTGCCGCTTTAAAGGCGGACTATCAGTGAGTAGTGTGACTTCCTTAGCTTCGAACCCTGGGTTCCTTAGAAGTGTCGTAGCAATGGCGGAAGAGGCGCAGACCCTGTACGTGAACAATCTGAACGACAAGATCAATAGACACGAACTGCGGCGTCTCCTGTACCACCTCTTCTCGTCCTACGGCTACGTCTACGACGTAGTTGCCTCTCGACATGGCCGCATGCGTGGTCAGGCCTTTATCGCCTTTGACTCCTCTAGCAACGCCTTGGCTGCACAGCAGGCCTTGCAGGACTTCGAAGTCTGCGGAAAGCCGATGCGAATTGCCTTCGCCAGGAGCAAAAGTGACGCAGTAGCGAAGGTGGACGGCAGCTTTCAGATGAAGGAAGTGAGGAAAAGGGCGGAAAAGAGACGGCAGGAGCGAGTGGAGCAGATCCAGCAGTACTTCCAGGCCCACAAAGAGGCTTAAGTTCGCTTTAGTGCCTTATATAATGCTGAGACTCACCAGAAGTTTATTCACTCAGCTGAGGCCGAAGACTCCGCTCACTCGGACAGAGCGTCTCAAAGCCGCCCAAGAGATGTCCGAACACTTTAAATCCGTTAAGACCAGCTCTACGAAGATTCGCAGCCTGAAGAGCTTCTTCATTTCTCACCAGCACACCATGTCTCCTCCAGACCCCCCTCGTATTTCCACCCTCGTGACCTACCAGCACATCTACCAGGTCAATGAAGAGTTCGGCTGGACAGAGAGGGAGGAAATCCCTGCGGAGGGGAGGGACTACTTAGTGGCAGAGTCAATGTATGCGGACATTGCGATGGGCACACAGGTGACACTGCAGGAAAGCTTGGGCAGACAGTTCGGGCGGAGGACTCCTGAAGAGGAGGGGGATGAGGTGCAGTACGGAGGCAGGACGTATTGGTTTAGACGGCAGGGAGAGGAGATGCACATCTGCACGAGAGCTGCAGGCACTGAAGAAGTCATTTTCTCCCTGTCAGAACTACGCACTCATCCACTGCTGCAGACTGATCCCAAAGTGCTGGAGACGCTGCAGGAGGGGTACTTCCCGATTGTCAATATCGTGACAGCTCAGGAAGGAGGACTGTTGGCGCTTGTGCTGGATTTCCCTCACTATGACTACGGGTAGTGTCTATTTAGCAAGACAATCGTACTAAAGGACCTCCGCGATAAGCAATTTCTGCCTGTCATTTTCCGTGAAGTCGACGAATTCTGCGAGTTTGATGAGTTTTCCGGCTTCTACTACACAAAGGTTAACCACGACACTCTACTGCCCAACTGCGTGTACCGCGCCGACCTCTCCGCCCCTCAGTCCGAGTCCGAAGCTCTGCTGCGCCAGACCCGAGTGCAAGTGGCTCAAGAGCCAGTGGAAGTCTCAACTCTCATATATGAGGAGCAGGACTCGCACTTCGCAGTGGACGGTGAGTAGTATGTAGTTTCGCTGAGTCTCAGTGGACACTATGTGTTCATCCGCAGTAGTCATGTGAATGTGGAGTATGAGACTACGGAAGTGCGGTTCCGAGCTGTGAACAAGCCGGGAGTGGAGTTCTTGATAGTGCAGCCGAGGCAGGAAGGGAGTTACTATGAAGTCAAGCACCAGGGCGAAAGCTTCTACATCCTTTCGTCCTCTCTGACTGAGCCCAATGGAGCTATTTACAAGCTGCAGATCCCCCCTGTGTACCGCTACGAGCCCTGTCCAGAGCCCCAGCTCTCCAGCAAAGTCGACCTTTCAGGACTCTTCCTAGGGGCGGAGGTCTTCAAAGCCCCGCAGGCGCATGTCTATATTCAGCACTTGGAGACGCTGAGGAAGCATGTTGTGCAGATCCTGAGAGACACGGAAACCAGTTTGCAGTATGTCCAAGTCGACAACCTGCAGAGTGGGGATAGACAGCTAGTCACCTATGAGCAGTTCCAGGGGGAACTGCAAGTGGCGAACAACAAGTCCTACAGACTGCATCTGCTGCCTCAGAACTACGACGCTGACGACTTCACTTACCGCCTGTCCACTCTCCACCACCCCGACCGAGTGATGTCCTTGCATCTGCCCACTCGGAAAAACAAGGTCGTCAAGCTGGACAAGTACTACCCGGACTTGCGGCCTGAGGACTACGGCTCTGAAAGAATCGTCCTCAGCGCCAATGATGGCGAACGCATTCCAATCACCTTGATTTACCACAAAAGTCGCCTAGGCAAGAAGAACCCGTTAATTCTGCACACATATGGCAGTGCGCCAGCCAGCCAAACACACCAATTCAGTAGAGTCTAGGCAGCCTTCGACTACCACAGGGCAAGTCTGCTGGATCGAGGTTTCATCTGGGCGATTCCGCATGTACGTGGGACAGCGGATATGACCCATAGTTGGCTACAGCGCGGCTCTGGCCCTAACAAAATACGTCACTTCCAAGACCTATTGGATGTGACGGTGAGTCTGGTGAGTGAGGGCATTGCAGACACTGTGAGTGCATATGGTGAAGGTCCGAGTGGGGGACTGAGCATAGGTGCTGTTCTGATGAAAGAGCCCCACCTCTACGCTGCTGTTGTGCTGAAGGTAATGGGTCAGCAGAACCCCATTTTAGACGTGCTTCTGTACATGTCACAGCGCCGAGGAGCGCAAGACCTCGGGGAAATGGTCACAAAGGAAGGCTTTGACCAAATCCTGGCCTATTCGCCCTATCACCAGCCTACCCCCGACAGAGACATCTCAGCTCTGTATGTAGGTGCGGACTTCGACCAGGAGTACTATGTGCACGCTATGAAGTTCGTAGCGAAGTTGAGGGAGACTTCGAAGAAGCATGGCAACTTGGTGTTGCTGCGAGAGTACCAGAGGTGATTTCCACCTAGTTGGGTCTCCAATGACATGAAGATCGCGCAGGAATTGGCTTTCCTTATCTACAACTCCGTTGCCAAGACTCCACTAGTCGATAAATAGTCATAGGTCTATCCATGGAGGCTTGCATGCAGGAGAGACGCTAAAGCTATGAGAGGTCCTTAGGCTAGGATGTGAGGATGCCTCCTAGGTTGGAGCTGAAGAAGCCGCCGAAGACGAGGGAAATGATGGCGCTGAGTTTGACCAGGATGTTCAGACTTGGGCCGGAAGTATCCTTCATCGGGTCTCCCACCGTGTCTCCAGTGACCGCCGCAGCCTTAATAGCCTTGAAATCCTTGCTGGACTTGGGCACCAAGCACTCCTTCTCAATATACTTCTTCGCGTTGTCCCACGCACCACCAGAGTTGGCCATGGAAATGGCCAACTGCACTCCACTCACCAAGATCCCCGCCAGCAGTCCTGCCACGGCTCTAGGGCCGAACAGCCACCCTGTGACGATGGGACTGAGCATGACGATCATGCCGGGTAGGATCATTTCCACCAGAGCGGCTTGAGTTGAAATCTGCACACAGCGGGCGTACTCGGGCTTGAAGCTGGGGTTTTGCTTCATTAGAGCAAACTGCCGCCGCACTTCCATGACCATTTGGTTAGCTGCCTTGCCCACGGACTTCATAGTGAGGGCGGAAAAGACGTAGGGCAGCATAGCGCCGACTAGCAGGCCTGCGAACTGGAGAGGCGCGAGGATGTTGACAGTGGTCATGTTGGAGCGAGTGATGAAGGCGCCGAATAGAGCCAAAGACACCAGCGCTGCACTGCCAATCGCAAACCCCTTGCCAATAGCCGCTGTAGTGTTGCCAGCCGCGTCCAAAGCATCAGTCCTTTGCCGAATCTGCTTCCTCAGGTGCATCATTTCCACCATTCCTCCCGCATTATCGGAAATCGGCCCATATCCGTCAATAGCCAATGCGATGGCTAAGTTGGAAAGCATGCCTAAAGCCGCCAGTGCAATTCCATACATACTCGCCAGGTAGAAGGAGAAGTATATCGTCAGCGCGAGACAGGCAGTGGGGATGATGGTGGACAGGTACCCAAGCGCTAGGCCGAAGATGATGTTGGTGGCGGCGCCTGTTCTGCAGGACTCTGCGACTTCACGGACAGGGGAGTAGCTGTGGGAGGTGAAGATCTCGGTGATGATGCCGATGGTGAGGCCGGACCAGAGTCCGCAGGCCACACACACGAAGGCGTCGATGTTCCGCACCCAGAAAACCTCGCCTCCGCGGGTGAAGGAGAAGGTGTCGGGAAGGACGTTCATAGCGAGGAAGTAGAGTGCAGGAGTGAGGAGAACTGTCGAGATGATGAGCTGCCACTTGAGGGTAGTCTCGATCTTCTCTTCGCGATCCACAGTCATGAAGTCCGTAGCGAAGAAGGAGGTGAAGAAGGACACGAATATCCCTGTGGCTGAAATGAGGAGAGGGAAGTAGAGGGAGCAGGGGTTGGCGTACAGCTCTGCAGAAGTCGCAGCCACGACCAGCGCAGCACAGCTGGACTCAGCGAAGGATCCGAACAGGTCCGCGCCCATACCCGCAATATCACCCACATTGTCTCCTACATTGTCCGCTATCGTCGCAGGGTTCCTGGGGTCATCCTCCTCCATGCCCTCCTCTACCTTTCCAGCCAAGTCAGCACCGACATCGGCGGCCTTGGTGTATATGCCTCCGCCCACTCTGCCGAACATAGCAATCGTGGACCCGCCCAGTCCATACCCCGCAATGCACTCATACATGTGCCGGATATCTTCCGAAGTCCAATCGTCTCCTAGGTACATCTTGTTATAGACATTGATGAGGGCGAAGAGGTTCAAAAGGCCGAGGGAGGAAAGCACGAAGCCGAGGACTGCACCACCTCTGTAGGCCACTCTGAAGGCATTGGCGAGCCCGTGTTCGCGGTTCACAGCGCTGTAGGCTGTGCGACTATTGGAGTAAACGGCGACTTTCATGCCAATGAAGCCACTTATGATGCTGGTCACTGCGCCCAGTATGAAGGCCGCCACAGTCCAGAACTCGCCCAGCTTATCCTCCACTAGGAACTCGATGATTGCCGCGAAGAGCAGTCCAAAGAGAGCCAAAATGCGGTACTCCTCCATCAAAAAGGCATTGGCGCCATCTGCGACCGCCGCTCCGATGTCCTTGAGCTGCTGCACAGCCTCGTCCCAGGAGGCGTAGTAGGGTTCTTGGCCTTCGATTTCCACCTCTTCCTCCTTGCCAGTGTGAGGGTTGCGCTGGGTCTGCTTGACCAGCTTGCGGCCGATGAGATCGCTGAGGTACTTGGGGTCGTTGTGCATCTGGGAGTAGACTTGCGAGCCCGAGGCAGAGTGCTCGCCGACCATCACTCTGGTCAGCTTGATGATGTGGAAGATGCCGAAGAGCAGGCCGACAATGCACGAACTTCCGATGAACAGCGCTGTTGTCTCCTCTGACAACATATTTAATGCCAGCCGCAGGTTTGGCGGCGCTAACTAGCCTCGGCCATGTGTCTTTCTGCCTAACGGCCACATTCATTGCTGGCCAGTCGTGTGAAAGCCCTTCGCCCAGTCTCCAGCAGTCCTCAGCAGAGACCTGGCCCCAGTAAAAGGTCCAAACTATCGTTTCCGCGGCCCTTCTTAGGCTCAAAGTTCCAGAAGACGACACTGAAGTCCCATTTTCCCCCTTTGCTCCATGGTTATCAGGACTCATAGTCACTAGAGCGCCATGTGGAAGTGCCTTTTGCATATAGTGGCTAGACCTCCTGCGGCTAACTACGTTCTACCTACTTAGTCTTTCTCTTCGACCGATGAATCCCCGTCGTCTTGAAGAAGAGCCAAACCGCTATGAGAATGAGATAGGGCCCCCAATAGAGTGCATTCAGCAGTGCAAAGGTCTCAGTCAGTCCCAACTGCATGAACACCACACCATGTAGGTTGCCACAGCTGTACATCGCCAGCCAACCCAGCCACTGCAGGGCTTTCGGCACTTTGGAGAAGTCGGTCGTGTAGGCCATTTTGGACACCTCGGAGAGCAGGGAGAAGAAGAAGAACATCACGAAGTAGCTGGGGTAGAAGCCGTGCCACATGGCGGAGATGGCCATGGTGATGTGCTGCGCTGAGCTTCTTCTCCAAGCGGGAGCAGCCTTACTCGCCACTCGCATAAACACATACCTGCGAAGCCACAGCGCCACACTAATGTTCCAGTTGTCGATCATTACCTTCGACGACTCCCCCAGCTCCGCCTTGTGAATCACCACGCCACGCACTCGTCCCCAGTCCGCAGAGCCATCCGATTTGACGCCTTTATAGCCCAATCCACTAGCGACTATGCCACTTTCCGAAAACTTGAAGGCGGTATAGTAGCGGAACTTGCACCCCACCATAGCCAAGTTGTAGTACACGACCTTGTACCAGTAGGGGTGGAGCGCCCACTCAGGCTTGGATACTTCGAGGTAGTGCCAGTGGGAGAAAAGGAACATGAAGACGCCTACGCACAGCAGTGCTTGCAGGAAGAGGAACAAAGAACGGCCTGCAGGGAAGGGGACGGACTTGAACACTCCCTCTCGCTTCACAAACTGGATGTAGTCCGCGTACTCGAAAACTGGCCCCAGGACAAACCCTGCATAGAAGGTTAAGTAGCTGTAGTACTCCACCACACTGGGCAGGGTTTTTACCGCCAAGCGAGCCTGATCTTCTTCCAAGTCCTTCTCCATCCCGTCCTGGTAGTTAAACGCCAGCGAGGTCAGTTTGCAAGTCAATATCATTTGCAGCGTAGACGCGTCCTGCTTCCACCCCATCCAATCCGTCATCATCCGGTAGATGTGGACGTAGGACAAGAAGGCGAAGCAGAAGATGAACACGAAGAGGCCGATATGTCTGCGAGGGACGATGTGCAGTAGGGCGTAGACTGTAGTGGAGGTCAGGGTGAAGTTGACCAGGCCTGCAGGACCGTACATGACCAAGGCCAGAAACAGACCCAACACCAGGGAGTAGACGTGTCGAAGCCAGGTCCCTCGAATGACAGCCCACTGCAGCCAGCCTGCAAGCTGAGAGACAATGAAGTACCCCAGCACCTTGACCTGATCTGTCTAGCGCCTACCCACAGGCAGTCCCACTAGACCTGACAGCTCTTCGAACTGAGAGTCGATGGCCGCCAGCACCATTTTTCCAGCCCTAGGCAAAATACAGGAAGTCAGGAAGTATTGATGTTTGTGCTACTGGCCTGAGAAGTCTATTCCTATTTCCTTGACGTAAACCTCAGCTATAACATCTTGGGGACAGCCATATGGGCTGTGCGCTGAACTTCGCTCGTTTCTTCTCTAAGCCCAGTTTTTAGCAGCCTCTACTAGTTGATGTAGCAGCCTTAATCCCGAGCACCAAAGAACCGTAGGCGAGAAGTAGTAGCGCAATTGCCAAAGTAACCCTGGCTACTTTGGGGTTTAGGATTTTACTTGCGTTTGCCGCAACAGGAGCCTGCAGAACAAGTGCCGCCCAAAGCACTATGCTCTGGGCTCTCTTTTCCTCCCTAGCGAATCGACTCTGCCAGCAGCAGGAGGACCAGTCTTTGCTTTTTCCTTCGTAATGTCTTCAGGGAATTGCTCTTTCGCCTCGCTGATGACCATTACGCCAGTATCCTTGGTATCCTCAGTCATTATTATTACCTTTTTTAATGGCAAAGACAACACAGACGACTTAAGACCTACTTTCTACTCTCTAATCACTGCTTGTTTAAAGAAATTCGTTAGGGTAGCTTAAAGGTTCCTAGCTATTTCTAAAGTTGACGTCCAAGGCGTGTAACCACAGGAGAGGCGCTGCCACTAGATATAGATTGTCGTCAAGCACAACTGCTCTCTTCTGCATATCAAAATTTGTCTTGGAAGTCCATGGATTTGGACTAAACGTCGCATTTTTCCTTTGCATTAATCCTGTTTCCAGGTTCAGATACAGCACAGAACCTGGACAATAGGCTACCAGTGTGGATTTCCAGATAGCAACACTGATACCCAGAAGATTGGATGGAAAGCCCCTATATCCTAAGCAGCTCTGTCCAGTGTCTAGACTAAACACTTCCACACCCTGCACCTCGCACCCTCCTACCAAGTAGGTCCCTCTCCGGTACTTCACAGGAGTGAAATTGCTTCAGCTTATACATAGTGTGGCTTTTATCTGCGTCTTAGTGTTACTTTTTGGGTCGTACACCTGAATGGTATTGAGTTTCTTCGACTTGGTAATGCCCCCAAATAAGTAGTAATAGCCCTTATCGTCGTCATTCAAAGGCCCTGGACTGCCGAGTCCTGGAAGTAGCGAGTCAGCCAGACGCTCCTCCCTCCCAAGTGAGCTGATGTGGTATGTTCCAGTTCCTACATAGGCCTTACGACTAGGGCCACAACTAAATAGGTACGCAGCGCCCTTCAATAGAAGTCGTGGAGGCCTGTCCTTTTCCTTAACACTGAGAAAGGAGCGTACCCATACCCGAGTTTCGAGTCCATCGACGAACAGCATTCCGTCGTGCACATCCATGATTTGGCGATTATCACTATATTCACATATTTCCCTCAGCACAGAGGCAGGCAGTTTCTGATAAATGGCAGCGATGCCTTTCACCCAGATCAGCGAAACTCCAAACATACTCTTTCGCTGCTCTTTTGGAATCGCAGGCCCCAGGTCCTTCATTTTGTATTCTATAAGTCTTTAAAAGACAGCATAGGCTGTCCAACTAGCCCAACCCACTCATTTCCTAGATTTCAGCTTCAATTAAAACGAATGTAGAGAGGATGGGAGTTGCCGCTATTGACTCTCAGTGTACTAAATACCAGGGAAATGCAGATAATTTGGCTGCACCCCATAGTAACAGCTACGGACACAGTAAAAGATGTCATAATCTCGCCTATATTGACAGGCACTAGATTTATGTGATGCGTCTATATCGAGAGATGAGAAGACTTACCTTCCTGCGTAAAAACATCAATTTCTCATATCCAAATGTATGAACTAGTGGAATAGGCAGAGAGGGATCGATATGTATAAGAGGCAAGGCAGAAGGCAAAATGGCAATTATCTCTGATATGTGGACAAATGATTTGCCTAAAGTCCTCTGAGCCTTCAGAACTCCAATTTAGTATATCCGCAATCACAGCGAATGCGATAACGTCAATAGGCCTTTTCCAAACTCGGTGAATTGGCTACAGGACGCCTGAGTCAGCCCCAGAGCTGACAGGCCTAATGCAGGGCAGTACTAGACGGTCCAATAGTGCTGTAGTGCAGCCTGTCCCCTCCATTTCCCCCCAAACCAAGTCTACGGTTACACCTCAGTCCACTTCCACCAATCCCGCTTTACCTCTTACTTACCCCAGCCACGCATCTACACCCGCCCAGCTCCCCACTTCCCTTTCCCTTGCTAAGTCCCGCAGGTCAGCGGTTTCCTCTAATAAAATGATGGCTAGCCTGAGGACAAACAGTGCTATGAACACTGACCCGGCTGGAGACGAAAACCGCATCGCCTACTTGACGTATACAGTGGCCGGTGCGGGGTACATCTTCCTGGCAATAGTAGGTCAAACCCTACTCGAAGCAGGCGTAGCTCGCAGAGGCTTCCACAACTTCGTGCTGTTCAAGAACACACTCATGCTGTCGCTGGGTGTGGTGATGTGGTGGCTGCTGGGGTACGGCTTCGCAACGAGCAAAGTGGTGGACTTCATAGGGAAGTGGAACTTCGCGGGGGATGAGTGGCAGGATATGGACCACTACCTGTGGGCCACTTGGACTGGGTTTATTGGGATTTACATCCTAATGATCATTGGAGGGGCGGTCACGGAGCGCCTGCAGATGTCCATTTACCTCATATACACCTTCTTTGTGATGGGCTTCGTGTGGCCTATTGCAGTGGCTTGGTACTGGGGCGGGGGCTGGCTGACTGACATTGAAGGGGACTCGTTTATAGACGGTGGCGGAGCCTGCACAGTTCACGTATTCGCAGGGGCCTTCACGATTCCAGCGCTCATCTTCGCAGGCCGCAGACACGGCAAAGTGGCAGGCGACTACTTCCGCCCCGAGGACGGCAATCTCTTCATATTCGGCGTTTTCCTGGAAATGATCGGACTACTCTACTTCCAAAACGACATGGGCTCTGGGCTTAACAACGTAGGGGCAGGCTTCTTCAACCACTTGTTGGCAGGCGGGGCTTCAGCACTAGTGGCGGGAACGATATCAGTCGCCCAGCACAAAAACTGCGACTGCCACATCTACGCCTCATTCAAAAGCCTTATTGCTGGCTTCGTAATCGTATCTGCAATCGCTCAAAACACCTACCCGTGGGAGTGCTTCGTCTTCGGAATAATTGCAGGACTGCTGTTCACTGGAGTGCGCATCTTGGAGGAGAAGCTTAACATTGACGATGCTACTATGGTGCTGCCTGCGCACTTCTTCCCGGGCTTGGTCGGCTGCATTGGAGTGGGGTTCTGGGACCACGACTTTGGCGTTTATCATGATGGAAGCGGACTGCAGATCGGCCTTCAACTGGTGGGCTTCGTGTGCATCACAGCCTGGGCACTACTCCTCTCCGCTCTCATTTTCGGCATCAAGACCGCGCTCTTCGGAGTGAAGGTACCTCAAGACGTGCGCGAAAGCGGCTTCGAAAAGGCGGACTACAGCTTCTTCCGTGGCATTCGTCTAACGCAGTAGTCGCAGCTAATGGTGCAGTGGGGTGGACTGCTGTTGGCAGCGGTCGTAAGACTCGAGAAGGACATGGGCACTCATGTGCTATTGCCGCTGGACGGTCACGCAAGCCTTGGCAGCCTGGTTCTCGGTTCAGTCGGGGGAAAGGACAAGGGTCGGCTTCTACCTAGAGACTGTGTTCCTCTTCACCTTCTGGATGGCGCTCGTATCCCACCTGCGTGCTCTACTGAGCAACCCTGGTAAGACCCCACGACTCACAGCTCCCCAAGTCACGGACTCCATGCGGTTCTGTCGAGAGTGCAATCAATGGAAGCCTCCGCGCAGTCACCACTGCAAGACTTGCAACATCTGTGTGCACCGCATGGACCACCACTGCTTTTGGATCAATAACTGCGTAGGCGCCGCCAATCAGAAGTACTTCATACTCTTTTTGGTCTATGTCATGCTGGGAACTGCAATTGGCTTGGGGATCTTAGGGACGTGTGCAGTGCAGTACGCGTTGAGTCCCAAGCCGAGGCCGAGACTAGAGCATTGGATACTGCTGGCCTGCATCCTATCTGCAATATTCCAAGCGCTCTTCGTCATCTACGCATTCGAAATGCTCAGTGACCAATATCAAAATATCGAAGAGAATCAGACGGCGATCGACCAATGTCAAGGGAGATTTGGACAACCCGTATTGGCTATTTAGCGAAGTTTGAGGGCAGGACTCGAGGCTACTATGGGCAACTACTGGGTCCTCTGGTGGCTCCCTGTCGCTGCTCCTGCCCAGAGTCAATACGAAGAACCCATGTACTCAATGCATGAAAGAGTGCAGATGATGAGAGGATTCAGAGAGAAGCAAGGGAAGGGGGACACACCCTGGGGACTAGTGGCAGGAAGTCTGGTGCTGGCGCTACTGCTGTGGGCGGGTCTCTCCCCGCGCCTAGTTTAGTTAGTAGCGCGTACTGAGGAATTGCGCGAATTCCCTGTATCTGAAGCTCGAGCCGGCCACTCCTGCTTCTCTAAAGATCTCCTCGACCTCGGCATCACTGAGCGGCTCCCCCTCCGTCGTCAGTATATGTCTGATTTCCGCTAAATCCAGACTTCCTGTATTATTGCGATCGAAGGCTGCCAAAGTGTTAATCAGCTTTTCCTCGGTCAGGGTATCCTTCAGACTTCGCTGGTACAGTTCGCAGAACTCGGCGAATTCCAGTTGTCCATTCTTGCTTCGATCCACATCCGAAGCAAGGGTTCGAATTCCGTCTTCGGAGATGCTGATGCCGAGTCCGCGGAGAGCTGAGCCCAGTTCTTTGGAACTGATATGGCCGTCGTTGTTCGCGTCGAAGAGGGTGAAGAGACGCCGGCACTCATCCATCTGAGCAGGCGACAACTGCTGCGCCATCGTATTATGACCATACGCGTCGCCCAGGACTAGCTAGTTATTGATAGGCGAGTCTCGCCCCCACAGACTTGGTGGCGTCACTGATGCCCATCTGAACCATGGACTTCAAGTCACTCGAGGAGAAGTCATAAGGCCAGGGGTCGGCCTGATTGGGCATAGACGCCGAAGGCTGCACAACGTTGCGCAGAGTCACTCCTGGGTAGTCATGTTTCGCGTTCTCCACGACCTGCATCACGCCGTCATAGGAGCTGATCTCCAGGTACCGAATCAACACTTGAAGTGTCTTGTAGTTAGCGGCGTTCACAGGGTTGATGGTTTTGCCGGCCACCAAGGCGATGTCGACGATGATGTCAGAGTTGGCGTACCCCGCAGCCTGGCAGTGCGTCACCGCAGACAAGATGTCCACTGAAAACTTGATGCTGCCGTCCATCAGCACTAGGTCGTCCAAGGCTGTCACAGGGAAGACTCCCGCCATGGAGAAGCTACCTGCAGCGCCTGTGAGCAGGTCTGCCAGTGCCAACGTGTTGTTGAAGGTCAGGTAGTCTCCAGACACTAAGTCCGTCGCTCCAATCACTACTTGTCTGCCGAAGCTGCCGGCTCCTGCTAGCTTCTTGAGAGTAGCGGTGAGAGGCGCGGAGTTGTAAAGGCCACTTTGCTGCAGTAGGCCCTCGATCAGGCCACCAGCCCAGTCCTCGTAGAAGTCAGAGTAACTGGAGCTCTCCCAGAACGACACCAACGAAGCCGCAGCCGCTGCTTCCGCTCCTGGCGCAGACAGTGCGAAAGTCAGTGCATTGAGTGCTCCACAGCCCACTCCAGTGACCACATCGTACTCAGCCTCTCCAGCTGGCAGTGCACTCACCAGCCCCGCTATCACGCCTGCTTGATAGGCGCCCTTGTCTCCGCCGCCTGCCAGTGCCAGGCCCCGGCACTTGCCGCCCGGGCCGGCCTGAGACATGGTGAAGACTGATCCGAGGATCAACAGGGAAAACATTTATTCACCATGGAAATCAGGCTAGAGAGAAGGAAAGAGAGACGGAGGAATTGTGGTAATGATGTGGACATTATAATAGACACTTACCAATAGTCAGATTCGGCCTAGCGGTCTGGGCGCTTCCAAGTCGGGGTGGCAATCCAGCCGTGCACTCTCCCAATAAATGGAATCACAAAAAGCCAGCGAAGCAGCCCCAATGCCTTCCAAGCGGAATTCTCTGCTGTCTCTAGTCCAGGGCCTGGGCATCAAGCTTCCTTCCGAGTGCATTTCCGCTGCTTCTAAAGCCCACCTGCTCCCACTGGACTTCAGACTGGGCGAAAGCTCCCCAATCAGTCCACTGCGAGGCAGAAAGCCAGGCTGTCCCAAGTCATTTAGTCCTCCCGCCAGCCCGAGAGCACTTTCCCCTGCGAAGCCGACTCGCACAGCCGCCCACAAGGTCACTAGCTCTGAAAGACCTGCTTCCAGTCCGAGAAGTCCCAAACTAGAGTTCATCACTTTCAGAAAAGCCGCTTCCAAGACTATATTGAAGAAGGCAGTGAAAGTCGTTCCAGCCTTGAAATTGACTCCTAAGGCTGCTGTGAAGCCAGCGAAAAAGAAGGAAAACCAGGCTCCTGAGGCTCCCGCCCCAGTCCCTTTGCCCTTGTCTCAGAAGGAAATCGAAGTTTCCCAGGCGATGGTTTCCCCCCGCATCGAGTTCGACTCAATTAAGGGTCGCAGAGCTAGTTCTGGTGACCTGTTGATGAGAAAACGTGCAATGCCTAAGGTCAAACAGGCGCAAGAAAGCCGCAATTTGGTGCTAAAATCGCTCGTGACCAAAATCGACACTTCCTCCGATCCCTCCTCTGAGGGAAGTAAATCGAAAGCGGAGGTGATTTACCGTAAACACCTTTACCAGACCTTCAGAGGCTTGAAGATGGCCAGAAACCTGCCCCCTGCCGAGCCCATCCAGCTGCAAGCCAAGCGAGTCGTGCTAATGAAGCCTCCCGGCAAGTATCGTCCCAAAACCGCAATATTCGACCTAGATGAGACGCTGGTGCACTGTCTGGACCGCTCCGAAACCGCAGTTCCTGACGTAGTCTTGCCAATCCGGTTCCCTAACGGGGACATAGTGCATGTAATGTCAAATCAGGCGAGTCTGAAAATCCGTCCTTACTGCAACGAGTGCTTGACGGAGGTGAGTCAAGACATGGAAGTGATTGTGTTCACAGCCTCGCAGCGGAGCTATGCAGATGCCGTGATCAGCTATATTGACCCCACTCGCACACTTATTCACCATCGACTCTACCGCGAAAGTTGTGTTTTGTCGGAGAGAGTGCATGTTAAAGACTTAAGGGTACTCGCCAATCGCTCGCTAAAGGACGTGGTTCTAATAGACAACGCGGCCTACAGCTTCGGCTACCAAATCGACAACGGCATCCCTATCATATCCTGGCACGACGACCCAGAGGACAAAGAACTGCTCTACTTGACGCAGTACCTTAAGGGACTTCTGAACGCAGATGACGTGCGAGAAGTGAACCAAGCGACCTTCCACCTAGCTACGTTCTATAACGAGTACAGCGATGAGTTCCTGCCTAAGGAGAAGCCAAAAGGCAAGTAATTATTTAAATGCACACAGAGCAGGGCAGTGTCCGCCGAGAGTTTCCCACCGACTTCCTTACATCCCAGTAGGGCTAGGACTGGAACTAGCCTAGAGAGACTCTGCGGGCTCCATCGTGGCTTCAACCCACCATGCAATAACTACCACTCAATATGGGCCGCCGTCCTGCTCGTTGCTATCGGTACTGCCGTGGTAAGCCTTACCCGAAGTCCCGCTACTGCCGGGGAGTGCCTGACCCGAAGATCAGAATCTACGACGTCGGCCATAAGAAAGCCGCGGCTGAGATGTTCCCCAAGACAGTGCATCTCATATCTATGGAGATGGAGCAGCTGTCTTCGGAGGCACTGGAGGCCGCCCGCATTGCCGCCAACAAGTGTCTGCTCAAGTTCTGTGGGAAGGACGGGTACCACCTGCGAGTGCGTGTGCATCCGTGGCACGTCCTGCGCATCAACAAGATGCTTTCCTGCGCTGGTGCGGATCGTCTACAGACAGGTATGCGCGGAGCCTTCGGAAAGCCCACCGGCAAAGTGGCCAGAGTGAAGATCGGGTCCATCCTGATGTCCGTCAGAGTAAAGGAAGAAAACACCAAAAACGCTGCAGAGGCCTTGAGGCGAGCCAGTGCCAAGTTCCCAGGCCGGCAGAAGGTCGATGTGAGTCAGAAGATGGGCTTCACCCGCTACTCTCCTGAGGAATTCGAACAGCTGAAGAGTGAGGGACGCCTTCTGCCTGACGGCATCAACGTCAAGCGCATCACAGTGCACGGTCCGCTCTCCAGACTTAACATCTTCTAGGCTAGGTCGCAAATGCAGCCTAGGTTGAATGAAGTGGGGCGGCAAATTCTTCAGTCCCGCAGTCACAGTCCTCTGCTCAGACGCAAAGAAGTCTACCCCTTCTGGCAACCCCAAGAAAGCAGGTCTCCTGAGCCTCAACCCGGAGCCTTCCTTAGTCTCACTCCAGTCAAAACCAGACGAGAAACTGAGACTTTGCAGAGAGATGTGAAGGACCTAAGTCTCCAGGCAGACCGCCGTAGCAGAGACCGCAGAGGTCGAGGACTGCTCAACCAAATGACCACTTTGGTGAATATCCTTGGGAACCCGCAGGCACAGCGGCAAGCGACGCCTCCGCCTGACCAATTAACTCCGGTGTTGGAGTATATGCAGCGACAGCAAGAAAGCGTATTTTCACTGGTTAGGAGCATGCGAGAGCCTGTGCTCCGCGGTAGTCCCGCCGTCCCAACCCACTTCGACCGCAGTCCCGAGCCTCCCAAAGAAACTTCCAGAGCCAAACTCGTGCCAATCGAGCAGCAATACACCCGAATCAAGGACAACCCCGCAGATTTCCGCAGACTACTGGAAGAAATGAACTTCAAAGACGACGGAAGTGAGAGGTTTGTGGACGGGGACTCGAGATACGCATACAGTCCTGCTTTGTCTATGGAAGAAAAGGCGAAAATCATGAATAAAATCAAAGAGGAGAAAAAAGCTAGAGAGGAAAACGAGAAAAGGAAAGGGCTGCATGGGAAATCGATGTTTAGAGCGATTGGCTGGACTGTTCTTTTCCCTATTTTCGCCTTTAGCAGCTCCTGGTCACGTAAAAAGCGCGTAAAACTATACAGTCTGCGCAATATGACCGACTCTATACGGATTTACCTCGAAGGAGCGAGGTTTTGGGTGCTGAAGGCCATCCGCGCCCCGCTGTTTTCCACCACCAACGACCCGGACTTGGACCTCAACATCTCTTCCCGGCCTGTCAAAGACGCATACGACCGCTCGAACAACTCCACAGTCCTCAAAATCCAAGTCCGCATCAAGGGCATTTTGCACGGACTGCGGGACTTGACCAACAGACGCGATATGCCTGGTCCTATGCGGATGTTTGTGGAGCAGTTGGTGTCGGAAGGGGCCTTTGTGCCTCAGTTCTATCTGGTGGGCTTTGAGAACTCAAGACTGGAGAGGGACGCGTTCACAGCCTTCAAGAACCAGACACAGGATAGGAAGGAAATGCTGATTTGTTTTTTCTTCCTCACTCGAGTGCTAGTGAAGGATGTGCTGCTGAAGATGGACAGCGATGGCTCTGTTTCCCACGCAGTGACCAAGACTCAGCAGTAACTTCCACCTAGAAACCTCAAAACCTTGGCTTCGTTGATGCAAGCCATCGTACTTTTGACTTTCATCAGAACTGGCAGGACCTCGCAAGAGGGCATACAGGACGAAATCGAGGTGAAACAGCGTCGAAAGGGAGATCAATTGTCCCAGCGCAACAATGACGGCGTCTCCCAGCACCTTTTCACCTATCAAGAACTGGCCTTTGTATTGCAAGCGTCGCAGGGGTGGCTGGAGACCATGAGGGAACTACTGGTGCAGTGGAGTGAAGAAATGATCAGACTTTGTCGCAACACTGAGCTGAAGAACAAACTAAGCCTGTAGTCCAGTCGTTGGTAAATATGAAGGGCCAAGTTGCTTTTCTTCTCCTAGTCCTCTCCGCCTCTGCCTGTCAGACTGCCACTCAGTTGATAGAAAAGCATGAAGGCTTGGAGCTGTGTGTGTACACAGACACTACCGGCAACCCCACCATCTGCTACGGCTTCAACCTCAACAAGAGTGGTGCGGCTGCGGAAATCGCCTCAGTTGGCGGCAACTTCCACCACTTGATGGACACTGATGACACTCCGAGTGAGCGATGCCTGAAGCAGGACCAGTGCGAAAAGCTGCTGACTCCGGACATCAACTCCGCAGCTAGCCAGGCCGTCTCCATCTTCGGCTCCTACTGCACCTGCGTGCAGGCCGTCCTGACCGACTTCGTCTATAACGTGGGCGAGGGCACTGCCGCGACCTTCACGACCTTCAAGTCCGAGCTGCAGGCTGGGAACTACGCTGGAGCGGCTAACGACCTGAAGGGCTCATTGTGGTGCAGACAGGTGGGCACTCGCTGCTCGGACGACACGTCCATCCTGGCCGCCGGCTGCTAAGCTAGGTAAGGCCTTCCCTCCATTTAGTTCTCTATGTGTCGGGAGACATCCAAATCCCTAGCCGTCCAACAGCAAAATCAAAGAGGATGGTTAATTATTACAGTACAGTCAACCGTTGCTGGAGGCTGACCGCTTGCGAATAAGCTGCTTAGAGTTTACAATGTTCAGGTCTCGGTAGTGTGGTTGGCGGCCAATGGTTTTGAGGGAAGGAGCCTTGGCGCCACTACAGGGCTCGGAGTCACTGGAGTTCTCATTCACTGAACTGCGGCGGGAGGAGTGTTCTGACGGAGGCGCTTGAGTCACCACTATCGTAATGTGCGACATAGGGCTTTTATAAATCAACGAATGAAATCACCCGGGGACGATTAAAGCCACGGAGAGCAGTTTGGGCTAGGACATAGACTGGGGTAAAGTAGAGATGTCGCTGTTTGACAAGTACGGCGGAGAGCGGTACTGGACGTCTGTCTTAACCTCGTTCCTGCAGACTGTCGCGCAAGAGGAACAGCTGAGCCACTTCTTCACAGGCGTAAATCTGACGACTCTCTGCAGTTCCATGGTCGTCCTGTTCCAACAAGCACTGGGCTTCGACCCAGGCCACTTCCCCACGAGCATTCACAGGACTCACGCCCACCTCAACATTCAGCTTAGTCACTTCAATCGCTTCGTCCAGGTCTTTCAAGAAGCTATCGTGAAGAATGGAGTCACTGACGACGACGTGAGGGAAATCACGGAAGTGCTGCTTGCCTTTCAGAGAGAAGTCGTCAAAAAGCCCTAGAAATAGACCTAATTCGCCTTGAACAGGCAGGAATCGGTCTCTCCCACCGAGTTCAACCAGTCCAATGGAGCCAAATTGCGTTCTAGTGCCTGCAACACTGATTTATGTCTCTATGGGATAGTAAGCGCTGCAGATCGATACATCTACGCCAATGTGGAGAGGGGGAAATTCAGCAGTTTGCAGGGAAGTGAAGGAGTTGCTGCAACTTGCCGGCTTTTTGCTTCAATATAGATTCCGCAGAGCACTTACGACCTTTCTATAACTCGAAGTCTCAAAGTTTCCTATACAAGTCAGCTTGGACAATGGCCTTTGCTGCTGCAACTCGCCTTTCTTAGGGTTCTGTGTCTATTTCTGAGACAAATTTGGCAGTTCCATTTCAATTTTCGTAGAAAAGTGTAAATTGCGCTCTACAGACAGCATTCACTGACTCATAGTTGGAAATAGGATCAGGAAAGGCTTTGAAATGCAGAAATCTCGCTTGTATTGAGCCTTTTCGTCCTTCTTAACAGATTATCAGGCCTTTTTCTCAAGAAATCAGCTATTTTGAGGCACAATTTGCGAACTAGGACAAACCAGTGCTACTAGGTGCGTTGAAACGACACTTTGGAGTGTATTTGAGTAGTTTTCGGTAGAAAAAGCAGTTTATGAGTCTCCTTTCTGGATATAAAGCGCTTTTCCTTCTTATTGCTTTGCAGACCCCTTCCAAATCGCTCTGTAAAGCCTACAAATTGACTAAAAGCGTAGATTTAGTGCCTATTACAACTTTTTCATGTACTGTTGTCTCTTCTATCCATTCTGAAAGTTCCCACAGGCCCTACAGGTTTTGTCACGTCTCCATTTCCACTAGCAATTTTAGTCCATCCTCCCCTCAATGCTTTCTCGAAGCACGGCAAGGCCTAATCCTTCTGTCTAGCCACTAGTTGGCAGGCTTGGTCACTCCTCAGTGGACCTCTGGCTTCCATATGCATTTCTGCCACCCCAGGCCAGCCGTTCCGACTATATTAACCTAATGGATATGCAGCACAGCAGCGCCAGGCCCTGGCCTCCAGGCTATTTCCACACTAATTCCTCAGCCAACACAGTGCAAACCGTCCCTACCCTCCCCGCAAACCCTCGCTCTGACTCAGATATGGCTTTTCTACTGCAAGGTCTTGAAAGGATGGGAGTGGACCAATGCACACTGACGATGGGGAATAGTTCGATTCTGCGGAGACGGAGGGAGATGAGAGGCTAGGGAGCTTTAAGTCCATTCTTCTAGTGATTGAGTTACTGGGGAAGTCGGCCGCCATCGTAGACAATGAGCTCTAAGACTGGTAAAGCGAAAGGCAAAAAGACTGGCAAGAAGTCGGGCAGCCAAAGTCCCCGCACGCCTACTTCCAAGAAAGCCAGCTCCCGCAGTTCCAGTCCCACCAGTCCCAAATCCCCCAAGTCTCCCAAATCCCCCAAGTCCAAGAAGTCCAGCGCCTCCTCCAGTCCCGAGCCCAAAGCAGCTCCCGCCCTGCCTGCTATTCCCCTCAGTGCAAAGACCTGTCCTGTGCACCTCAAACCTTACAAGTTCTTCTCGGAAACTAGGGAAGAACTGCTCTGTGAGGACTGTCAAAGCAGGCTTATGGCGGGCGGGCAGCGGCTGATTCCCATAGAAGACGCACATAGGACGAGACTGGGCGCACTGTACCACCTGCTCAATACTCACCTCTACGCAAAGAAAGAGCAACTTTCCTTTCAAAAAGCCCAACTCCAACTGAAGCTTTCCCAAGTCCGAGAAGTCAAACAGACCATCGACCTGGACATGAAAAACGAATTCTCCTCCATGAACGAGCGCCTCAGCAGCTCCTACAAAGCCAAGGAAGCCCTGCTGCAGCACATCTGCCAGGAAATCAAGTTCGACCTAGACCGCATTGCCGCCATTGCAAGTAATGTGGAGACACTGGGAAACGACCCTGTTGGGTTCCTTAAGAAGGCAGCAGCGCTGATGGCGGACTGTGAAATGGTCCTGGCCAAGGGCTATGCAGAGGATATACCAGTCACAGTAGAGGATTTCCCGAAGGAGCTGTCAGAGGTGCGGAAAGTGTGCGAGGACTATCAGCCCATGCTGGCTTTGTTGGATTTCAAGGACGAAACTATGTGGAGACTGAGAAATCGCCCGACTTCGAAGACGAATTTGAGGCAAGAGGTAGTGGAGTGGGCGCGCATGGCAGACGGCTTTGCACAGGAACTGTCCAGACTGAAGTTAGTTTGCGAGTTCTGTGGCTGCAGCATGGACCAAGACAGTGTCAACAGCAACTGTCAGAAGTCACCCCGACACCACTGGGTCCGGCCCAGCAAGCCTCAGCCGCAAGCCTCGCCTTTCACTGTGAAGACTCCGCCTGAGCGAGAAGGGCCTGTGGACCCCCTGCGACTGCTCAGCCAGCAAGCCGCCGAGAGGAAAATCGACCTGAATGCTCTATTCCGGCAGAAAGACACTTCCCATAACGGCACTATCAAAGACTCAGACCTGTTTCAAACGCTGGTGTCTGCTGTGGGTCTGACTGAGAGACAGGCTGGTCAGTTGGTGGAGCGGTTTGACCCGAGTCAGACTGGTGCTGTGGCATACGAAGGACTGGTTAGGGAGCCTGCAGGGCCGCAAGCAGCGGGGAAGTTGCTGGAAGTGATGGAAAGTCTGAAGCGGAAAGATAAGAAACAGACGGGTCTGGTGGCGGAAAAGAAGCTGAGGAATGCACTGTTGAAGGCGGAAATCAGTGCAGAAGAGGTGCAAAGGATGCTGGGAAGTGCGGAGCGGACAGAAGAAGGGGAAGTCAAGTACCGGGAATCTCTATTGAAATGGACTAAAGTCTAGCTCTTAAGTCCCTATTTTCACATCTACGTCTTATCAGACCCTAGATGAGCTTTAGCAGTTCCTCAGGCAGCCGCAGTAGCTTGTCCACTAGTGACTGTTCACAGGTGCACTTGGCAGACTTGAGGACGCACTTCCCACAGAACTCAATGCCGCAGCAGCAGGTCACTCTGCCTTCCTTCAAACTGCACCAGTACCCACACGCTTCACAGGCTTTGAAGCGACCTCCATGGCTGAATTCAGCTCCTACAGCTAGGGACTCCTCACTGTGAGCGGCACAGATATGGAAACTGCTGCCTGAGTCCACTAGAGCAAGGCAGTGGAGACAGTAGGTGTGGTGGCACTGGAGACAGGAGAAGTACTGAGAAGCTTGCCAAAGGGTCGAAGTCTTGCAGTGGAAATTGGGACACAGCACTACTGTGGCTGGCTCTTGAGACCGCACCCAGTATTCGTGCAGAATTTGGTAGTCTTCCGGGGTGAACAGCAGTTGGAGCTGAGCGTCAGCGAGGCCAGCAGTGCAATTCGCCACAGGACAGTGGAGAGACTTGTGACCACCCTTCAGCATAAGTGGACGAACTGCAGTCTGAGCGCACTTCGTGTGAGTGAAATGGCCACACTGCTCAGTGGCCTTCCAACCGGACTCCATCAGACTGTCTTCTCCACATAAATCACAGGCTCGACTGCACTCCACTCCCCCCTCCCCTGTCCCTGTTTTCCCTTCTTGATAAGCACTGAGCAGCTCCCTCGCACTCCCCAGTGCTCCCAAGTACACCTGGTACTCCACCTTCCGTCTCTCCACCGGAGTCAGCCATCCAGTCTTGCAGCTGCTTTCCAGCTCCTCTAGGAAGGGCAGCAGGGCGGAAGTGGTCAGACCGGTCTGGGCATGGCAGGCGCCAAGCAGATAGCAGGTGGCAGGACTGAGGTTTGATTCGTACGGCAGAGAGGCCAGAAAGTCGCTTTGACGCATGAACTCTTCGAAGTTTGCCATTATAATCGAGGGTTCTTCGTAGGGAACAGAGTAGAAACAAGCATTGGGAAGTAAGGCTTGTAGGTCCTTTCTAGTCCTTAGTAGGCTTAGAAAGGCTGCAAAGAGCCCAATTTCCCTCCTTCTCATAGTCCTAGTCTCTTTCTCCTCTCTATCCCTTAAAACCTCTACGTCTAAATACGCCCTCGCTATGTTCTCCATCTTCCCCAAGTCAGTCAATAGTCCGCACATATATATGAATTCGGAAGGCAGTAAAGCCCCGCGAGACCTGACCCCACAACAAGCCAAACTAGTGGAGAAACTAGTCACCTACACACCCAAGTTGACAAGGAGTGGAAGGCGACTTGCAGTGTCGGTCGAGGAGGACTTGTTTGCACAAGAAAAGGATGGAGTTCCACCCACGACTGTGGGAAATGAGGACTAAGCATAGGGAAGGGTAGAAGTACAGTAACTGTGAAGGATAAGTGGGTAGGGAGCCTGGTCTTAAGGGAAATTTGTTGATAGCAAGGGAGAGGGATTGAGTAGCATTTAGCCAGAAAAAGCAAGTGCTGAGAGGTGGTTTCGACTGGAAACTATCAGAAACTGCGCTATATCTGAGGAAAACATAGGAATTGGCATGGACTGAACAAAATGAAAGAATCACTGACGACAGTGCGAGTGGAAATACGTGTAAAGCGCAAGTTCCTGCCTTCCTACGTGTCTTCCTGATGGATAGGGTAGAAATCATCGGAGAGTATTACCCACCCAATATCCTTCTAGAAGTCGGAATGGGAGGAGACTTAATGAATCGCCTATTTGGGGAAAGTTGGGGACTTCTGATGGATCCCGGGTGCAAATAATAGCAAAGTTTGCTCGTAATTTAGCTTTTTGTAGTGCTTATAAATCTACACGAAGTCGAGTAGATTTGGGCTACAGTATCTTTTCCGAACGTATCGTTCGCCTTATTTTCTATACATTTTCCATAGCAGTGATAATGGATAAGTACATATGCGGAATGTGCCACCACCCTTTGGTCTCTCCTGTGACTCACTCAAAGTGTGCTACGTCCTTCTGCAAGAAGTGCGTCGGTGACTACACCCGAAGCACCCCTTCCGCAACGTAACCACCACCCAGCTGTCCTATATGCATTGAGTCCTTGGTGGGCTCCACCCTTCGAAACATGCAACTTGAAGCTGAAATGGCTGGAAAAGGTCAGGCTAGACCTCCCGCTGCCATCATGGCCAATGTCGGCCTGCAAGAGAAGTATGTGTGCACTGCATGTCCGGACTTAGGACACTTGTCTGTGCAGGACTATGTAGTGCATGCGATATCAGCCCATACAGGGCAGAGAGAAGTGTGCGCAATTTGCGCCTCTCAGCCTAATGGAAACCCTAACTACCGAAGTGAAAATTTAGGCGCGCACACTGAGATGCGCCACTTAGGCAGAGCAGGGTTTACGCTGGAGGAGGAAGAAATGCGCAGTGCTATGGCTCGGTCCCTAGAAAACCATTAGACTAGCAGACGCCCCGGAGCTTCAGGGTACCTCTCCAGCCACCTAGTCGCGAACTTGTGACTGAGTCTCGCCAAGCCACTGAAATGCGCCATAAACTTGGCCTTCCTGTAAGAACTGGCCTTCCCCTCCGCTATCAGTCTCTTCGAAGCCAGCACTCGACACACCTTGTTTTCCCGCTCCTCCGCCACCTCAAAGCTAGTGCGAATCCCCACTAGCGCATAGCAGCGGAAAAGCAGTGCTTCGATGTCGTCGATGCCCAGGAGGCAGTCTTCCATGTTGGGGAGACTCAGGTGGAAAAGCTCGGTCAGACTGATGTTGAGGTCTTGGTCCTTGGAAGGCTCTGGAAGGGGCTTTTCGCTAGCAGGAGGCAGAGTTTCAGTAGTTGCGAAGATCGTCTTTCCCGGCTGGGTGTCTGTTTGGCAGGATTTCTCACATGTTCCTTTGCCTAAGTGCAGTAGCCAGGCTACAAAAGCTTCCGAGGCGTGGATCACTCCCCCATCTCCTCTCCTCAGACTCAGACATATATTGGAATCCAGACAGAACTCGGGCAGACAGTCCACACTTTCCAAGTAGCTAAGAAGTGGCTGCAGGCCTGCCTTGCTGAACACTGGGGAGAAGGAGAAAAGGTCGGTATGGGCGGTGGTGGCGCTTGGGTACAGCTTTGGGTACGGCGCGTTCCAATAAGCCATGTTATTGCCAAGCGAGAGGTGGAAGCATAATGCGGATTTAGCAGAGAAGGAGGTTGTGGGAGGGTTGTATGGATAGTGGGAATTAGGGTATGAAGGGAGTGAGAAATGGCCATTATCCCAACTCAAGTGCTACAAATCCCACTAGCCCTTCTTACTGGCCTTCAGCATCTCTGCATAGCTCTGCTGCCTCGGAGTCGTTCTGACCCTCGGAGCCCTCTCCGCCTCGTCCTTCACCTCACACAGCACTGTGAAGTTGCGCTTGTGCTCCACATCCACACTCTGCGAGCGAACCACTGCATAGTGACTAGGCGGGAGAGTCACTTTGAGCCGAGTAGGGGTGGCTTCTCCACTGGATTGTAAGGCCTTGGCAGTCTCTGAGGGCAGGTAAATGCGCAGGAACTCCTCTAGGAACATGTACCCGCCTCCCACCCGGATGATAATGGAGCCGTTTTTGACAGTGACGCTGACTTTCTTGGTTCCAAAGCTGTAAAGTCCCTCCGCAATGCGTACAAAGGGGTTTTGTATCCTATGTGCGAGCATGTACTCCACCAGCAGTTGGTCAATTTGGTCCTTCCCTTCCGCCTTGGCAGGCGGGATCTTGGCCACTGCCTCCGACAGCATCCTGTCCAAGTCCTCCTTATCCCCCTGCAGCGTCTCCACTATCCTCCTCAGTTCAGCATTTTCCTCTTCCAGTAACTGCGCTGCTTCTTGACACTGCGCCAAGTCTGCCTCCAGCGCCTCTCTTTCCTCTGTAAACTGAGTGGCTAGGCTTTGGACTTCTTGGTCGAGAGCCTGGGAGTCCGCTTCTTTCTGCTTGAGGGCGGTTTGCAAGCCTTCGCTCTGGTGGCGGGCGTGGAGGTAGTTCTGTTGGCGGGTCTGAGCGGCGGTTTTCCACTCTTCGACCTGTCTTTGGGCTTCTTCGAGTCTGCGACGGAGAGCTTTGTGGTCCTGCTGAGTGGAGCTGAGGGTCTGGGAGAGACGACTTTGGTCTTCCTTTAGCTGCGCTAACTCCCGAGTTTGAGCGGCAATAGTGGCTTTCAGCCCTTCAATATGCTTAGCCGACTGCGACACATTGGCCTGACTCCGTGCTGAAAGCTCCTTCACTTCTTCCCTCAGCTTCTCATTGTTATCATGCGCCTTTTCCACTTCTCTCTGCAGCTCCGTGGCTCTGCTGCGGCTCTCTATGAGGTCTGCGTCTTTCCTGTCGATGGAAGTGGAGTGCAGGGCGAGTTCCTGCTGCACTGCCACAAGTCGAGCGGACTGGGCTTGCAGTTCTGCTTCTTGCCGGTCTAGAATGGCCTGCTGTGCTGCTTTGGTGTCGCGCAGTTCGTCTAACTGGGATTTGGAGCCTTGAAGCTGTGCAGAAGTGGTTTCCTGCAGCTCTGACAAGGTGAGTCGGGCAGTCTGCAAGTCCGTTTCCAGGCGCAGGTGGCGCACTTCTCGCTCCGATAATTCCTGCAGGAGCGTGGTCACTTTGCCCAAAGCAGTCTGCAGGTCCAGTTCCTTGCGGCTCAAAGCCGCTTCCATTTCCTCTCGTTTCTCCTGTAGTGTCTGCACCTTTTGATTGGAGTGCTGCAGGTCTAGGCCGAGTCGCTCCTTGGTTTCCTCTAACAGTAACCGGGCGGACTGGAGCTCGACTTCGTGCTTTCCCATACTTGTGTCCTGGGCGGAGATGTGGTCTTCCAGGTCTGCTATGCGCTGCAAAGCAGCCTGCAGCTCTGCTTCTTTGCTTTCGAGTGCTAAGTCCAGATCTGTCTGCTGTTCTGCCAAGTTCGAGCGGAAAGCCGCTATTTCCATGTCCTTCTGCCTCAGCGCAGCTTCCGAACCAGCCAAAGCAGCTTGCACCTCCGCCAAGCGAGTCCTTGCGCCCTGCACTTCCCCTTCTTTCTTCTCCAACGCAGACTCGAGGAGTGTCTTGGCTTCCGTAAGTCTGTTCAAAGCGGCTTTACTGGCCTGGCTTTCAGTCATTACGCGTTCCTGGCACTCTGTCAATTGGGCTTTAAGGCTTTGAAGGTCTGTTTCCCGCTTGCGAGATGCAAATTCTTGGTCGGTGAGACTGCGCTGTAAGTCGGCTAGGCGCGCTTTCGAGGCTTGCAACTCTGCTTCTTTGGCTGAGAGGAGGGATTCTGAGTGGACTTTGGACTCTTGGAGCTGGCTTAAGGCCGCTTTGGCAGTGCTAAGAGCTGCAGAGCCGCTGTCTTGCATATCCACTAGTGCGGCTTTAGCAGCTTTCAGCTCTGTTTCCAGCCTTCTAATGCCGGTTTCCCTTTCCAGCGTTTCCTGGGCTGTAGCCTCTGTCTTTTCCCGGAGTACTCTCAAATCCGCCTCTTTCCTCTGTGCAACTTCCCTCCAGTCAGTCAGACACTTCTGCAGTTCCGTCCCAGTACTGAGCGCTGCCTTCAAGTCTGCCTCCTGTTTCTTCCTAGCCTGCTCCTGCTCTGACAGGAGTTGCTGCAGCTCCCGAACTTGCCTGTGCACTGCTTCCGTTTCCGCTTCTTTCCTCTCCAAAGCAGAGGTATTCTGTGCACACAACTGTTGTAGCTCTGAATTGCTCTGCTGCACTGCGCTCCAATCCGCCCTCACCTTCACTGTTTCCAGCTCCTGAGCACTCAGGGCCTGCTGCAGAGTCTCCACCCTGCTCCGACTGCCCTGCAACTCGCCCTCTTTCTGCCGAATAACAGTCTCTCTGCCTTCTAACAGCAGTTCCAGCTCTGTGATGTTGCGGGCTTTGGCCTGTAGTGCTTGAGTGGTCTGGTCCTCTGTGGATTGCAGCTCTAATACTCGCTCTTGCAGCTCGAAAGCGCGGGTTTCCGCATTTCTGAGCTCCGTTTCCTTCTTCTCCAGTACTGATTTGTATCTACTGCCTGCGTCTTCCAGTCCTTGTGCTCGGTTTTCTGCGCTTTCCAGCCTTTGCAGCAGGGAAAAGGCCTCAGCTTTGGACTGGCTGTAGGCGGCTTCCAGGTCTTTTAGCTGGGCGGAGAGACTGACGTTTTCCTGGGCGAGCAGAGTGTTGGTCTCTGCGGCTTCTTCCAGCTCTCCGCTCAGTGCAGTTTTCAGTCTTTCGGAGACTGACAAACTCAGAATTCGTGATTTCGACTCTTCTTCTTTAGCTGAGACCTGTGCAAGGCTGAGGCGGGCTTCATTCAACTGCTCCCTCAACTGCTGTATCACACTCAGCAGTTCCTCCCTCTCCGGCTCAAACGCCCTGCTGCCCTGCAGTCTCTGTCGCTCCTCTAGTGCTTCCCACTCCAACACCAGTCCATCCAGTTCCTTCGCTAGTGAGTTTCTCTGTGTCTCACTCTCCTTTAGGCGACTTTGCAGGGTGTTGACATCTGACATTCGACTGCATTTGCAGGCTGTAGCGCGCAGCCTGCGCACTTCCTCCTCTAGGCTGACTTTGTCGATATGCAGGCTGCGGAGAGTGTCGGTCTGGCTGAGGACTTGAGACTGGAGGGCGGAAAGGGCGGTTTCTTTGAGGGAAAGCTTGGAGAGTTGGGCGTCTTGGAAGGACTTGCAGGCGGAAAGGGAGGACTCGTAGGCGGATTGCAGGGTTTGAAGTTGGGTCATAAGCGTACTTTTCGCCTCTTGTTCAGACTTCAGTGCAGAATTGAGAGTTTCCAAATGAGTCCTTTGCTCCGCAGCAGTACTTTGGTCTCTTGCAGCCTGCTGTCTCGCCTGGTCCAGCGCTGCAACCGTGCTCAGCAGCTCCGCCTTCAGTGAGCGCTCCCCTGCAGCTCTGTCAGTCCTCAGCTTCCACAAGTCCTGCTCATGCGTGTTCTGCCGCTCCACTAGTCTGGTCTTCAACTCCTGCACCTTCGTCCAATGTCTGTTCCGCTCTCTTTCCAGTTTCCCCTTCAGCAGCTCCAGAGCGGTGCGCAGCTCTTGGTCTCCGTCGAGGAAGGAGAGGGACTGGTCCTGGCTGTAGTCGGCAGGCTGGGAAACCACGATTTGGACCCTTGGTCCGCTATCGGCCTCTACAGTTTCCGCTAGTTTGATGTGAACTGCGGGCAGACGGACTTCTAGCCAGCAGAGAACTGGCAGCTCTGCACCTTCTAGGTCCACTTCGGCCTGGCCTACCACAGCTCCGTCATGAGAAAAAATCAGCGACAGTGCAGAGACGTTAGATAGAAAGACAGGTCCCTCCCAAGGCACAGGTCGCGGTTGTTCTTCACTGTGGGCGGAGACCAGGGCACAGAGGAGCGGAGTGGGCAGGCCTTCCGAGGACAGCACGTCCACTGCTATATTTGACTTCATAGTCGTTTATACTAGGCTAAAGTAGGGTAGTGCGGCTGAATGCGGCTTTAGCGTCATGGCAAGGAGGGGATTTGAGGGGAGAGCGGAAGGGCATTTTGCGACGGTAGATATAGTCTTCAGTGCGCAGGCCTGTGAGGGCTGTTTCTTCCTTCGGTATTGCCTTGGTACTAGCGGGCAGTCTTAGTCGATTTACATATAGCTGGCGGAATAGGCTGCGCACGTCTCCTGCTGAGTGCGGAGACGCCTGGGCCAACCCGAGTATCCCACAGAGACAGACATACAGTGAGTCCACGTCCACTAGCTGAGAAGTCGTCAGAAACGCAAAAAGTCGCTTCCCTTCCTTCGATTTCTCCTCAATAAATCGCAACCTGACCATCAATCGACTCATTTCCGCCATCGTCAAACTGTCCCTTTTCCCCTCAAAGAGTTCCTTAAAACCCGCCAAAAACTCCCTTCTGAACCTTTTCCTCACAATTTCCTCCGAAGCCTGACTAATTTCCGCCTTTTTCCCGCTCCCCACTTTCCCTCCCACTTTTCCCCTCCTCCTGCAAGCATCTTGATACAGCAACTCCGCCACAGGCAGAGTGCGCACCAGTGTGGAGGACTGAGGGTTGATGGAGGGACGGAAGGAGGGGCTTTCCTGGGGCTCTAGAGTAGCGCAGGTAGTGGTGTAGAGTGCGGTGAATACATTCGCAGGGTTGCGGGAGTGGGTGAGTTCGAGGGAGTGGTGGTCGAGAGTGGGGTGGAAGGAGGGAGGAGAGACTGCTAAGGGCGGATTTGGGGGAGATTGGGGCATTAAGGCCTGAAAGTTGTGGCTTAAAGGGACCCGATTAGGCGTCTGATACTGCTTCGAGGTCAATTTCGGCGCAAAGGAACAGTCCCTGGTTTCCTCCCTCTCCTTCGCAATTCGCTGCTTTTCCAGCTTCCCCAGGACCTGATTTCGGTACAAATTCAGCCTGCTTGCCACTTCCCAAGCCTGCGTCTTCAGCTTCTGCCTGGAAAAGACCCTCGGCTGCTGCGGGGAGTCAGGGGTGAGACTAAGGTCGCAGCTCTTTCTTGGCGGAAGTGGCTTTTCCCTGTATTCCCCTGCGATTTGAGGGGGGTTGGGACTGGGAGCCACTGGGAGGGAGAGCAGGCTGCGGGCTGTCCAGCAGGTTATGAGCATGTTGGGCACTTTTTGGGCTCGAATCAACTCGGAAGGGACGGAGTCGGTTTCCATATTTCATACTGGACAGGCAGGAAGGCGACTTTAGGGCTTGATATTGTACCAATAAAAGGCACTTTATATAGGAGTTTAGACCTGCTGTTCCCTTCTCCACATAGTAATTCCAGCCCAAATCGATCCTTTCCAAGCCAATTCCTGCCCTATCTTCCTTTCCGTCTTTCAGAGCGAATTCCCAATTCCTACCATAATTAGTCAGACCGCCATTTCACACTGCGGCCTAGCTAGCGCTATCAGTACTGTAATGGCCTCATAATGGATAGTAAGAAGGCCGCAATTCCCTCAGTCCTCATCCAGTTCCAAGAGCAGGACGACTGGAAGGCCAGGAAAACCGGCAGAAGTGCAGGGGAAGAAGTGGACAAAAGCCCGGTCCAGTCACACTCTCCCATTTCCCCTGAAAGTAAGTTGAGTTTCCCTGCTCCTGCTTTGAACGAAGGCTTTTCGCTGTTCCAAGCCCTATTCCCTCTGCAGAAGAGTCTGAGCACTCAGGAAAGGGCCAGTCTGGAGGTCTTCACAGAAGCCAACCATGTCACCATCCGACCCAAGTGCAGTTCCCCCGACCTTTCCCCTTCCCCCAAGTGGACCATCACCCGCTTCGACAGTCTCCCCTCCCCCCCTCTCGCTAAAAAGCCTTTTTTCCGCAAGAAAATCCCCTCAAAAACAAGGCTAATCAACCTTGACGCGCCTGCAAGGACTCTGCCCAGTCTGCGCACAGGCCTGGTGAGAGTGTCCACTTTGCCCTCTATCGGAATGTATGGGGCTGGACGCCTGGGCGACTCCCTGACTCCGAGGACTAAGAAGGCGACACTGCCTGCGCTCAGTCCGAATAATCGGACTAATAGGCAGTTTCCCACTTTCTAGTCGTTTAGTATGTAGTTCTCGTTTAGAGGGAGGGTTAGTCTGCTGTGGAAATAGGCACTAGTTTTAGTCCTAAGGACACTAAGTTGGCACTGTATCGGGAGTGACTCTACATATACCGTGTTGGATAGTGAAAATGTCTAAATTTTCAGCAAATTAAAGCCTGAATTAAGCATTTTCTTTCAAATTAGAGCAAATTTTCCTCCACAATCAACCTACTAAGCCCTATTTCCTGCCAATTCCAAGCAACCCAAGCATCTAAAGCGCTTATTATTCCTGCAAACATCTCAAATAAGCTTCCCTGCTTTAACCCTACGCTTCATGCTACTATCTGAACCCCCTGCCCGCAGGTGACTTCGGCCTCACAGTGAACCTGCCCTGGTCCTCCACCCCAGCATTAGGGTTGAAAGTGAGTCTCTCCGCCTCTTCCCCAGGACTAAGCCTGGGTAAATCGACCTCAGTTCTGCGGCCTGTGGCAGTGCCTATTCCTGCAGCCGTTTTCACTCCTTTGCCTTCCATTCGGTCCTCGTGCCACTCCCCAGCGTACTTCTTACCGTCTAGGAAGACCATGGTGCCGTAGCCTTCTCGAATGTCTTGGTGGAAGTTGCCTTCGTAGACGCCTTCTTTGGATATATTCAGTCGGCCGTGGCCTTGCTTGTAGCCTTTGTGGAAGTGGCCTTTGTAGGTTAGCATTCCTCCGCGCTCATATCCCAAGCCTTCCTGCTCCCCACTGACCCATTCTCCAGCATACATTACTCCTCTTGTATTCCTCGATACTCCAAATCCATGCTTTATGCCTCTGTCCCAATACCCCACATACACGCCTCCGTCAGACTCTATTGCTCTTCCTACTCCGTGAAGCTGGTCTTCCACCCAGTCTCCTTCGAAAATGCAGCCTTGGGAAAGAGTAATGCCGCGGCCTTTGCGGGCTCGGTTGGGAGTGGCTTCGCCCTTGTAGAGTGTGGTGGGGTTGACGAGAAGTGCAGAGGAAAAGAGCAAGTTGACTGCGGATGTGGGGGCAGAGTAAGGGAAAGCGCCTAGAGTTTCCCACTTCCGTAGCGCGACTCCAGAGGCAAATTCTGTGAGTGAAAATTCGGAAGGAAAAGCGATGGTTTGAAGACTTTTCAATATCTTGGCTTCGCTTAAGGACTCAATTTCGCCGCGAACTGAGATGCCTGTGAAAGCAATAGGCTTGGAGGGCTGCGGACTGGCAGCTTTGCTGGGCTTTGGGTCGGATTGGACAGTAGTTGGCTTGGGGACAGGAGTGGTAACAGTGGGAGGACTGATTGGAGTAGAGGACTGTGCAGTCGTTGGAGTAGGGACAGAGGAGGGAGGAGGCTTTTCCCTTTGCTTTATTTCCTCGAGCACAGGGGCAACTTCCCTCTGCTTTGATTCCTTCACAGGCGGCTCTTTCCTAGGCCGGGGAGTCTCTTTGCTCGGCGGCTGTTCGAGCGGTTGGGGGTGTTCGTGTGTGGGTGCTTTCCCCCTTTGAGGAAAGTCTTCCCTCTCGATAGGTGGGCTGGATACACTAATAGTCTCGACCATCACGTTGTTTCTCCATATCCCCAGTTCCTCTCTCCCGTCCTTATAGGTAAATTTCCCTTTTCCTTCCTTCAGCCCAGCCTTCCACCCGCCTACATACACTCCTTCAGACTCCTCCATCTTCCCCTGTCCCTGCTTCTTCCCTCGCACAAACTCCCCCACGTATTTCCGTCCTTCCGGCAGTACATACACTCCACTGCCGTGCATTTCGTCCTTGTCCCACTCGCCTTCGTACACCTTCCCATCCACCCACGCATACCTGCCTCTGCCCTGCATGTAACTGTCCTGGAACTGGCCTTGGTAGCGACTGAGTGGGACTTACTTCCCCCGGCTCCACTGGAACACGCCGTAGCCGTGCTTCTTCCCTTCTACGAAGTTGCCTTGGTAGTACCCACCGTCCTCCCACCGCTCAATTCCCTCTCCATGCGGCATTCCATTGTACACTTCCCCTACATAGCTTGCTCCTTCTGTATGTCTGATCCGGCCTTGGCCCTTCATCACTCCCTCCGTCCACTCCCCTTCGAGGATAGAGCCGCTGGCGTCGATCAGTCGGCCGCGTCCATGCAGTTTGCCTGCCTGGTAGTGGCCTTCGTGGATAGCGCCGTCGTTGAACACAGACACGCCTGCTCCGTCGCTCAGCTTTCCCTTGATTTGTCCTGTGTAAATGCGGGTTGCGGAGAGGGGGAAACAGGCTTTGGACTTGCGTTTGGGCTGTGGCGGCAGGGGGAAAGAGGGGAGAGAGAGGTAGAGTTGGTAGGGGGAGAGGGTGAGAGACAGCTTGAAGTGAGCGTATAGGTCGAGGATAGGATTGGAGTCTGGGTCAGGAGTGTCTTCTGCCATATCTCACACGTATGAGATATTTGGAAAACGGGAAGTATCGCTTTGTCTTGTACAGTCCTTCCCATAGCCACCCAATGAGAAGCCTAGATAACTTCGAAGCATTGCCTTTCCAGACTGTTATATATCCCAAACATAAGTTTTCATGCACTTTACAATCCTCACGAACATTAATTGTTTCTCAAATGTGTACTAAGGCCTTCTGAGTTCTCTTAGCGCTTTCCGCGTTTTAAAGTTTGCCAGGACAATGCCAGTTTGTTAAAACAGTTAGCTTGCTTCCAATCTCTACCTTCTATTAACTCTGAGCGAAGGAATTAGGACGCGCGTATTTCTCAATTATAGTGGACTAAAAACACTACACTGCATTCGCTGTTTTGCGTCCACAGCGAAAACTCCAACTAATGCAAAGACTGTCAGTTCCCGTGCAATTGTTCCAACATCTCATATCAATACATGTCCTATTAAAATGCTTAAGAAAACCCGGCTCCTCAAGAAGGCCCTCAGTGAAGCTCTGCTGATTTGGACCCGTCAGTACAATCAGTCTCTTCAAGACGTGCCTTTGAGTGTTATTCGGGAGATTTGCGAATGCTTCGACTGTAGACGCTTATTGGATGTCGACAGCAGTCACTTATACTGCTTGGAAAGTGCTTGTGGCACAGCGACACGTCTATCCATTCCAGTCAAAAAGCAATATCCCCTGCTAATGGAGTGATTTACCTCTTTCGGTGTGACCGTAACAGTAAGAACTAAACAGGCAATAGTTACAAGCTGAATTTAAGTGGCAAAGAAACCAACTAGCAGACTCCCTGATAGTGAAACTAAGAGATCCTGCAGCGCTTGATGACTGTGATATGGACTAGTATTTGTTCGGGGGAGATGCAAAGGGCAAGTTGTCTCTGCAAATTCAGGTCTATAATCCTCGGAATGACCAATAAACACTCATTCGAGCACAGCTGCAGAGAGGCCGAAGCAAGTTTTCCGCTATCAAGTATGAGCGAATGGTCTACTGCATAGAAGGAAACCAGGATAAAGAAGTGGAAGTGTTTCATTTGGACACGGGAGCTAGCTGGCTAGTGGACCTGCACTTCAGAGCAGACTTGCTAGGACAATGTGTGGCTCTCTGGAGAGATTCTACACTGGTGTGCTTGCGAAAAGACATGATCTTTACGTATAACCTTCAAATAAGCCGCAGCCAGGTAGTGTGCAAGACTGGCTACTATGACTGCAGCCTCCAAGAGATTGGTTATTATTGATGACTCACTCTATGTCCTGTCGCAGCCTGATATGCACAAATTCTCCCTAGTAACCACTTAGCTAATTGCCTTCTGTCTCAGTTCAGCGATAGCTGCGCGGTTGGCGATCACCACAACCCCACAATTACGGCCACTCCAATAAGAAGTTAGCTTTCTGTACCACTAGTTGACACAGAAAGCCCCCAGCCACCTTTCCTACGATTAGAACGGAAACAAAAGGGGCCCAATACTCAGCATTGTCTACCCCCTCAACATCCACAAGCATGATTCCCAAGCATAGCACTACAGTCACTCCGATTATTAGCACATCACTTTCGTCCACTTCTATAAAGCGAAATCATTTTGTCCAATTATTGTATTTACTTAATATTTAGCTTAAAGTAATGTAACAACTAAATATGTCGAAATAGTTTAGTCGGTGTCTCAATAGTATTAGTGTGTTTGGTACAAGGGCGGTACAGTGTGTTGCTATTTCGCACTAAAAGATGTTTACTAGTGAGTTTATGACTTGAGCTCCACTCTGGCCGCTTCCTCCTTTGCCCCCCTGTCCCACACCAGCCAACAGACTCAGTATATTCGTCCCTAGCAGTGCATCCGACCCATGCTCATCCGAGCAGTTCCCCATGTGGCATCTACCGTAGCGACTACACTTGCTGTTGATGCAGGGCAAAGTGCACTCTCCCAGGTGGTACTTGTCGTAGTACAGACAGCGGTCGTAGTTACAAAGCTGCCGACAGCAGCCAAAGTGGGTCCTGCCGGTGTATAAACAGCGGGCATTCTCGCATTCCGTGACGTGTTTGGGCTCTTGGTCGATTTCGTAGTATGTAGCTCCTTTGACTCGCACCACAATGATGCTGACGCTGGACCAGCTGTACACCACATAGTCCCCACTGCCTGGTGCATCCGTCCTTGCAACCCACAGAGAATCGTAGGGATATGACCGGCGCAGGTTCTTGTAGCTGCTCACCTCTGCGCCCTCCGGCACCACGAGCGACACTCCCACGCGCACATAGGCCCGCACCACTGCCTCCGCTGTGCTGTTCAAAGCCTTGGCTCTTTCCTTGCTCGCTGAAAACACGATTTCCTGTCCTTCCGTCCCTACCAACCGTCCTCCTGAGAAGACTATTTGGGCTGCTGTTTCCCGAGTGGTGGCGTGGAATAGGATCTCCACTCTGTTCTTCCTGCCTTTCAGCTGGAACTGAGGACTGCTTTCGTCCTGCGAAACACGTTGTCCACTTTGGCCGACGATCGAACACCCCATTGGGCTGATTAGATTGACTAGGACTGGGGCAGACGCAGGGGAGTTAGCGTTGTAAAGGAGGCCAGGGAAATGGCCGATAAGGCGAAAGACCACATGACTAGAGGGAAAGATGCGAAGCTGCAAGTCCGACAGCTAGGCCAGCGCATGCATACAAACATTCACAATCTCTACCGCAAGTCCACCTCCATCCTGCGCCACGAGTCCACTTTCTACCCAGAGCCCTCCACCGAGCCTCAGCGTGCTGCCTACATTATCAGCAGGGATGGCCTTTTCCAGCAGTACTGGTACCCCTGGATGTCCCTGCTCATCAACTACTCCAGCTTCACGACGCTTTACTACATGTCCTACGAGTGGCCGGGAGAACTCTTCATCTTGCTGGACCGAATCGCCTGGGCGAACTTCGTCCTCGACCTCCTTTTAGAGTTCTTCACTGACTACCGCAACGAGGACGGGGAAGTAGTGGCCGACCACGCCTTAATTGTATTCAGGTACCTGCGAGGGTGGTTCTTATTCGACCTAATTGCTGTAATTCCGCTAAGTGAGTGGGGATACCCTATGCAAGAGTGCTATTTGCGCATTATTCGCCTGCTAAAGGTCAAGCGAGGACTCGATTTGCTGGATGGTAGTTTCATCGGACCCACATTTTCCCTAATATTTCGGCCGAAAAATAACGCAGAAGCCCAAAGTCAAGCAATTATGGTGAAATATATCATTAGTTTTATGCAGATCTTAGGGCAAATGCTGTTTACCACGTATGCACTGGCGGCTTGCTTCTTTTGGTGGAGCAGCTTTACGCTGGACTGGGAAAATGTGCAGGCTATGCACTTTGTGACGGCGTTTAAGATGGAATATATGAGCGGACTGCAGAAACTAAATCGAAGTTGCTACTTTATTGCGACGACCCTATCAACTGTCGGCTATGGTGATTTTTATGCTACCAACACCTACGAAAAATCCATGCTAATCGGCATTTTACTAATCGGAATAGTTCAGTTTTCCCTGATCGTCGCCAATTTCAACGCTTTACTCGCAGAAATCGACCAAAATTCCCACGAAAACGAAGGCATGGACGACCTCACCACCTGGGTCGGCCTGCTCGAAGTCACCGGCCAGAAGATTTCCCAAGCCCTAAAAGACCGCATTTTTGCCCATTTCCGGTACTACTGGGACAACGATAGACTGGGAGACATGGCGAAGTGCTGGTGGAAGGAGCAGACGACTGAGGACTGGGTGCAGTCTGCGGATAAGTACTTGGAGGAAATGCCAGCCGCTTGTAGATTGGGAGTAGTGGAGTTTTTGTTTTCGGACTTGGGACTTAATTACCCGAATTTCTTTGACAACACTTCAGGCTTTCGACTGGCCGTTTCCTTCCACTTCCAACCCCGCTTCTACGCCTTCGACGAGGTAATCCTAGAGGAAGACGACCTAGTGCAGGAGGTGATTTTCATGACGAAAGGGAAAGTCGCCTGCGGAATCGCGATTTCATCTGGCTTTAAAGAGCTGCTGTTTTACCCAGACAAGTGCATTATCGGGGACTATGAAGCACTAAGGGATAAACCCGCTATAGCCTCCTATAAGGCGATCAATGCGCATGGAGTACAGGCGTTTATGTTGCCCGCCAGGGTCATTCCAAAGGTTTTAAAGGCGTATTACCCTCGTCAATTGATGACTCTGTTGTTAATCACGCAGACAAAAGCCAACTACGTTCTCAGCACTTTAAGCAAATTCCGACATGGACAAGAGGTAAAGACGCTAAATCCGTTTCAGCAGTTGAAGAAGCGGCTGATAACTAGTCGCATGCGAAATTACGCAAATGTGCGGGTGAATCCGGAGAAGAGGTGGACTGAAGCGGATTTGAACAAGGTAAAGTTGGAGTATGAGCGCAAGCGGAGCGCGTACGAAGGCCGCAAAGGCGCACTGTTAGCCAAGATTGTGAAGAGATTGGCCAAGCGAGCATAGCCTAGTCCTTGCAGCCCTATAATATGTCTTCGCGTTGCAGAGTGAGCGTAAGCAACGTGTCTCGCACCATGCGGTACCGCAGTCTCGAGCGGCTCTTCAGCGACATCGGACGCGTCCGCTCCTTCGACATATGTGGCGACTCCGTGAATATTGAGTACTATGAGTCGAGACATGCAACTGAGGCAGTGGACCGACTGGACCGCAAGAAGGTGGAAGGGACTAGACTGAGGGTGGAGACAGGCAATAGGGACAGTCCGGAAAGTCCGCAGAGAGAGCGGAGTACCTGTTACAACTGCGGGAAATCGGGACATTGGGCGCGGGAGTGCAAGGAGGGCGACTGGAGAGAGAAGTGCTACCGATGTGGAGAAAAGGGGCACATCCGACGTGACTGCAAGGAAAGTCGGTCCCGCTCTCGGAGCAGCAGATCCTCCCGCCACAGATCCGAGGAGACTAGACGCAGGTCTCCTCGCCGGAAGTCCCGGTCGTCCGGCCGCTCATCAGACAGGGAAGAATACGGTAGTTAAGGGCGGGCGACGAGAGGAGGCCTTAGTTAGGAGCAGCACCCGGACTGCTGTGGAGGAGGCTGAGCGGAGAGACGGCTGCCTTTCAGCTGGATCTGGGAGAGCTCCAGGCGTAGGAGGTCTGTCGCCACCTGAGAGAAGAGTTCACTGAGTCCGAACCCTGTCTTCGCCGAAATCTCCGCAAACCCTTTGACTCCGTTCACCCTACAGAACTCCCTCGCGACCTCCGTAGCGACTTCCTGCTTCGCCCGCAAGTCCTGCATATTCCCTGCCAGGTACACCGGCAAGTCCGGCCCACTGTGTTCCCTCAAGTCCTGCAGCCACCTCCCGATCGACTGGAAGGTCGGCTGCTTTGTAAGGTTGTAGACTAGTACAGCGGCTTGGGCTTGGCGGTAGAACGTCCTGGTAATGGCGCGGTAGGCTTCCTGGCCTGCGGTGTCCCACAGGTCCAGTTTGACCACTCTGGCGCCCACTTTGACCCGCTTTACTGCGTAGTCGCAGCCAATGGTCGCTTTCATCACTGTGAGGAACTTCCCCTCCGCTGCCTGCATCACGATGCACGACTTGCCCACAGCGGAGTCTCCGAGCACCACCACCTTGAAAGCCACGTCTTCAGTCTCCTCCACTGCCATTTCCCTGTAAGTCTCCTAGCGACTTAATGGTACTTGCTAATCTCTCGGATGAAGTAACCGCGCAGGTCTTCCAAACTGATATTCTCCACGTGCTCGAAGTCGAAGTCTGCGGGAACTTCAGCGTTTTGCTCCTTAGTCAGATCTCTGACTTCCTCAAAATACGGACCCTGCAAAGCTTCGTCGAAGTTAATCCGCTTGCGAGGGTCGAAAACGACCATTTTCTCGATAAGTTCGACCAAAGCCGGGTGCGACCCATGGTAAATGAGCGCCAAACTCTTCTTATCTCTATGTCCGAAGGACTTCAGGTACAGCGACGCCTTATCATCCGTGATAAAGTCCACCTCCACCTCATTCGGGGTCCCAATCACCTCAAAAATGACGTTTAACTGGTCAGAATTGCTGCTAGGGAACCCAGCTCTCCGCATCTTGGTTTGGTGGTCGGGAGATAGAGGAAAGCAGGAGTTTCCCGGGAAGAGCGGACTTCTGTCCATAAAGGTAGGTGCATTTTCCCTGAGCATCCCACACAGTTCCGCTATAACGCAGCCTACACTCCACACGTCTATAGCCTTGGTGTACTCCCGCTCCAGTAGGATCAGTTCCGGAGCCCGGTACCAGCGAGTCACCACGTGTCCGGTCAGTTCCCGCTTCACTTGCAAAGCCGCTACCTTGGATTTGACCAGTTTGCCGGGCTTTTTAGCTACGGGAGCAGGGGCGGTTTCTATCACTTCAGCCATGGTTTCGTCTTCGTCCATCATTGAAGAGTCCTTTTTCTCTTCTTGGATGCTGCGGGCCAGGCCGAAGTCGCAGATCTTGACTTCGCAGTCTTCGTTGAGGAGGATGTTGGCGGGCTTGAGGTCGCGGTGCAGGATGTTGGCGGAGTGGATGTACTTCATGCCGCAGAGGATGTTGTAGGTTATCAGTTGGATGTGGTCGGCTTCTAAGAAGACTGGCGATTTGATGAGTTTCTTCATATCGGACTGCGCGTGCTCCATAATGATGTAGAGTTCATTGAAGGTCGTCAGGTTCTTCGGCTGGATGATTTCCTTCAGTTTCACGACGTTCGGGTGGTTCAAGTACCGCAGGATGCATATTTCTCTCAACAGTCGCTTGCAGTCCACGATATCGTCAAAAATGCCAGTCATTTGCTTGATCGCGACTCTCTCGCCTGTCGGGAGATGCTTGGCTTCGCAGACCATGCCGTAGGACCCAGAGCCGATTTGGCGGGTGATTTGGTAGTCAGGCCCCACGTCCCAGTCTACTTTGGTGACGGGGATTTTGAGCTTTTGGCCTCGCATAGAACCAATATAACCAATATGAAAGCTTAAATGCCGGCCACTAGGCTTTCCCCAGTCCTTCCTCTTTCCTATTCTCCCACTGCTATAGTTCTTTATGCTTCCAGTCTTCTAGACGTATTCACTAGTGCCAGCCTATTCCGTATCTCTTCAGACCTTGAAGCAAATCTATACTATACAGTCCTAAGGACTAATTGTGGAGTTGCTCGGTGCGCAGAGAGGAGCCACTGGACTTTCGCCTGGGTCTTCTTGGTAAAAAAAAAAAACTTTACCGTCACCAAGGCCGCCATCGTCAGTAGCATGAGGATGAGTACCCAGGATACAGCAGGTCTAAGTCTCTTGTCGAACTTCTTGACTGCAAATTGGCAGCAGCGTTGATCAGGGTGATGACAGGCATCACTGTTGCCAAAGTGCGGTAAGTGAAGTTGGCGAGCGAGGCTACTAGGGCGAGCGTGTTGGCGAAAAGGATACCCGCCAAAAAGATCAGAGTGAGGAATAGTCGCCAACTGCAGGAGGCCTTCAAGCGAAGCCAAAACCCTAGGCTTCTTGGCTGCACTTCATCAGCTCCGGGAGCAAGGCCTCCTTGAGTGTCGTTTTGACTCCAAGACTGAGCCTATATTTTGGAATATATGACTTGCTATCCCGATAAGCCTCAATGCTGCAAGTGTAGGCATTCAGCAGTAGTTTGCAAGAATGCTGGAAAGTTTAAGAGTGATGTGAAAATACTAGTCGAATAAAGTACTTCCGTTTGTAAAGGGGGCTTTAGGTGAGTGGTTTCTGGCAAGAAAGGACCATATAAGCATTTGGAGGAGTTCTTAATTCTTTCCTCTTTCCCAGTCATTTGCTAATTTAGATATTAGATTAATAGTCAAGCCCCATTCCAGTCTAACTAGGGATATTGCACATACTTTCAAGCAATGTCCCATAAACGCTTATTTCAGTCGTTCCAACTACATGAAGGACATATCGCTTCAATATTCAGCTGTTTACCAATCAGCCTGCAAGAACTATGCACTGCAGTTGTAGGAATGACGCATAGACCTGTATACTCGAAAGTGTGGACTGAGAGTATCTGTAGTCTACCTTAATCCATTTCAATGGTTCATCTTAATAGCGTTAAGTGCTCTTCAGAGGGGCCTATTAGCTA